>Ga0208977_1000231_pt1 | contig 57326 bp, 41 predicted proteins | sample RifOxyA2_FD_184030 | JGI IMG/M metagenome (GOLD analysis project Ga0208977, IMG submission 184030) | Groundwater microbial communities from Rifle, Colorado - Rifle Oxygen_injection A2 (SPAdes) | ecosystem: Environmental > Aquatic > Deep subsurface > Groundwater | place: Rifle, Colorado, United...
TTCTTTTCTTCAAAAAGCAGAAAACCTTTTGCCCTTTTCCTATTTATCCTGCTTTCTGTTCTTTCCACACTGTTTAATTTGCCTCAGGATTACTACGCCTATACTTCCCCATAGATTATAAAGACCCGGGGCATCCAGGTTCTTTGTTGCTTTTAAGTCCCTGTGGATCCCCTACAGAACCATTAGGGGATGACAGAATGTAACGTATTATCTGATATCTAAATTTTTCACAAACATCTGGGTTTTAAATGAATACGGCGTGTATTCGTTTATGTAAGAGCGCACCAGCTGTTCAACAAAAATTTCAGAATTTTCTTCGGGTGTAAGTTTTTCAACTTCCAGCCCGGATATTTTGGCTAATTGCCTGATATAATGCAAAGAATTACGGTTAAAAACAATGAATTCATCTTCGCTGTCATTTGTGCAGTTTTCGCAGATAAGGCCGCGGTCTTTGAGGCTGAAGTATATTATATCAGATTTTTCATTTTTTGAAACCTTGAAAGACTCAAAAGGATTTTCGCATTTAATGCATTTGTTCAGTTCCAGGCCGTAACCGCAGAGCTTTAAAAACCGCAGGGCGAACGCCAGATAAATTCTATCCGGGCTGCAGGTGGTTTCCAGCAGTTCAAGGGTTCTTTTAAGCAGTACGTACTTGCGGATATTTTTTTCATATTCGGGTGTTAAAGAATCCACTAAATTTACTGTGGCGCAGGCAAAGGAATAACGGGTGATTTCTGTTTTAAGCGGGTTAAACATATTTTTTAATATGCCGCCTACCACGCGTATCCGGGATGTTTTATGGTTTATGTAAAAGGAAAAGTCTGTTTCGGTGACGGGTTCTGTAGCCGCCAACAGTTTGGCGGTAATTTTGCGCGAGCCGACAGCCGTGGCCTTTACTTTGCCCAGGTCATAGGTTAAGATATGCAGGTATTTGTCCACCTCGCCGGTTTTTCTGCTGTATAACACAATGCCTGAAGTATTTTTGTATTCCATAGTTAAAGGAAAATGTTGATAGGTTTATAAGATTATAAGTTGATATGATAAATGTTTTTCTTATCAACTTACCCGCTTTCGCAGAATGCCCCGAGTGTAAACTTAGGCGTGAATGCGTTGTAGGGTATCCCCTAAAGCTGCTTATGCAATGCGGCAAATAGCCGCGAATATTGCAGAAGCGGTTAGCGACAGGGGATGTTCTTCGGCGGTTTTTGCCGAAGATGAAGCAGATGCTATGGGCGTAAGCCCATAGTGCTTCACCAACATATCATCTTACCAGCTTCTATTTAATGACTTTGATTTTCTTTATTCTTTTGCGGTCTGCATCAACTATTTCAAGGGTAAAATCTTTCCATTTGGTTTTTTCACCGATGTAAGGGATGCGTTTGAAAAGTGTAAGTACCCAGCCGCCAAAGGTGGTGTATGTTTTTAACTGGGGTATTTCAAGGTTAAGTTCACTGTTTACTTTATTTATGGATTCTGTGGCTTTTATTATCCAGTTGTTGCTGGGCAGGTCTACAATGGTTTTTTCCCTGATATCATATTCATCGTAAATCTCACCTACAATTTCTTCAACTACGTCTTCAACCGTAATCAGCCCCTGGGTTACGCCATATTCATCAACCACTATAGCCATATGGTGTTTCCCTGATTTAAATTCACGTATCAGGTTGTCAACCAGTATGTTTTCCGGGACAAAGTAGGCCGGGCGCACTAAATCTTCAAGAATAAACAATTTTCTGTTGGGCCAGGTTAATATAAGGTCTTTGGTGTAAATAATCCCTATTATGTTGTCCTGGGTTCCTTTATAGACAGGTATTCTTGAAAATTTGGAACTTAATACTTTATTTACTATGGCATCAATGCCCAGATTATAATCAATGGCAAATATTTCAGTTCTTGGTATCATAACTTCCTGAATTCTTCTTTCTGCAAATTCAAGTATGTTTGAAAACAGTCTTTTTTCCTGCTTGGAAAGTCCCAGAGAAGATTCTGTGTCAGTATGAAGCAGGTGCTGAAGTTCGTCTTTAGTGATAAAGGGGGATTCCAGGCTTTTATGTATTTTGAAAAATTTCATAATATGCCTGGTAAGGGCTACAAGAAATATTGTAACAGGTGAAATAATTTTTGAAAAGAAAATAAGTGATGGAATGGCTCTGATGCAGATGGCTTCCGGGTGAAACCTGCTGTAAACTTTCGGGGCAATTTCACTGAATATCAGTATAAGCACAATTGCTATCAAGGGTATGGATAATACAAGCCAGTGGCTTGAACCAAGAACTTTAGCAGTATCTAAAGAAAGTGAAATTGAAATAACGCCGGCACCGATATTTGTCAGGTTGGTTCCTACAAGGATTGTAGCTATAAGTATATCGGGGTTTGTTTCCCAGACGTTAAGGCACTTGATGATTTTCGGGTATTTGTTTTTAATGCCGGTAAGGCCTAACCCGGTAAGGCTAAGCAGGGATGTTTCTATGCCGCTAAAATAAGCGCCGGCGGAAATAAACATAAAAAGTAAAATAAGTTTAATTACTATTATAGTGTCCATTATTGATTTGCCTGTGTGTCGGTGTGCGAAAGTTCATATTCGTCAATCATTTCACCCACAATTTCTTCAATTACATCTTCAAGAGAGATAAACCCTTTTGTTTTCATCTCATAATCTATGACAATAGCGCAGTGTGTTTTTCCTTTCTGGAATTCAGATAATAGTTTAGGAACTTTTTCATCTATTGTAATAAAATTTGCAGGCCTTACTATTTCTTTGGAAAATTCCATTATTTCTTTTCTGTCTTTAGATATTAAATCCTTCAATAAAACTATACCTATAATATTGTCTATGTTTCCTGAATAAACCGGTATTCTGCTGCGGCCGGTTTCAAGCAGTTCATCGATAACTTTAGAAAGCGGGTTGTCTATGTTTACAGCTTCCATTTTTTCAAGGGGAACCATGATGTCGCTTACTTTTATTTTTGCAAGTTTTAAAACGCCGTTAAGCATTTCAGATGTTTCTTTGCCAAGTATTCCTTTGTTTTCGGAGTCAAGGACAATATTTCTCACTTCTTCAGCTGTCATAGAGTTCATTTTGCTTACAGGCACTGAAGTGCCTACACCAAGCACTAAATCAACAAACCATATGAAAGGGCTGACAATCGGATAAATAATTCTATTTAAAATTCCAATAGGCCTAATAACAATAAGGGACATTTTTTCCGGGTTATTTTTGCTGAATATTTTAGGAAGTATTTCACAGAAAACTAAAATTAAACAGGTTATGCCTAACCAGACAAGTAATTCTATGGCTTCCCTGGGAAGAATTTTAGAAAAAAGGTATATGGCAATAAGTGTGGCTATAGAGCTGATAAGAATGTTGGTAATAGCGTTGCCTACTAAAATAGTGGTAAGAAAATCCTGCGGGTGTTGTATCCATTTTTCAAAGATGGCCTGCAAAGGTTTCTGGTGTGCTGTAATTTTTTTTATTTTGTATTTGGAAAGAGATGTAAGGGCGGTTTCTGCACCTGAAAAAAAGAAAGATAGAAAAAGAAGGATTAACAGTAGTATTAAACCGGGTATTATATACATTTTGATGCCTTAAGCAGCTGCTCCTGACGGTCCCACATTCCTTGTCTTTGTTCCTGGGTGTCATCGTGATAACCAACCATGTGCAGTATGCCGTGAATGGCAATAAAAAGCAATTCTTCCAGAAAGGTATGCCCGTAATCCCCGGCCTGCAGTTTTGCAGTATCTACGGAAATAAACATTTCTGCCTGTACATCGTTGCCGCCGGAATAGGGAAAACAGAGAATGTCCGTAGGATTATCTTTATTCAGGTAGCGTTTATTCATTTCTATTATTTCATTATCGCTGATAAGCATGACGGATATCCGGTATTCGGCCTTAGGGCGCTCATTTTCAAAAGTAAAATGAACTGCCTGTTTTACAATTTGGTAAATATCTTCAGGAAGCTCAGCGGCAACTGCCTGGGCTTCAGGATTAATAAATACTTTTACCGTTTTCTTTGGGTTGATCTGATTTACTGTCATGGTCTGTCCTTGTGTGGTGCATTCCGGTTAGCGTAGAAATTATACTTTCGGCAATTATATGCATGTCTGAAAGCGAAAGGGGAGAATTATTAAGTTGCCCGTCAATAAATTTATTATTGATAACTTTTTCTACGGTTTCCTTTATTCTGCTGGCGGAAGGTTTTTCAGACATTCTTAAGGCAGCTTCACAGGAATCTGCAAGCATAAGTATGGCAGATTCTTTGGTTTTCGGTTTAGGGCCGGGATAGCGGAACCTGGCTTCTTCGGCATTATCTACATTTTCCAGGGCTTTCTTATAAAACATATGAATAAGAGATGTCCCGTGATGCTGTTCAATCATATCAATAATGGGTTTGTCCAAATTTGATTTATGCGCCAGATTTACACCTTCTTTTACATGAGCGGTAACTACCAGCCCGGACATGGAGGGATTAATGTTATCGTGCGGGTTGTCCTGGGACTGGTTTTCTATAAAATATTCCGGCTTTACAAGTTTACCTATGTCGTGATAAAATGCGCCGGCTCTTGCCAGCAGGGCATTGGCTTCTACGGCTTCTGCCGCACGGGACGCCAGGGTAGCCACCATTATAGAATGATGGTACGTGCCGGGCGCTTCCATCATAAGCCTTTTTATAAGCGGCTGGTTAAAATCTGTAAGTTCTATAAGTTTTATATTTGTTATGCGTGAAAAAAACATTTCCAGCGGTGAAAGCAGGCCGAGCACGAAAACAATAAGTATGATACCGTTTACACCGGCCCAGAGAATGTTGTAGTGCAGTTCCGTGTTGGGTACTTTTCCTAAAAAAGAAATAGTAATAATTGTAAGTATATTTATCAGGATGATTTTTCCGCCGGCAATGGTAATATCCTGTCTGTGATATATTTTTCCCGCCAGATTTACAGCCACCAGACAGGCTGTAAGGTGATAAAACAGAAATTCAAGCTTAAAATTGTATAGAAGGCCGCAAAGAAAAGACATGGATATAGCAAGTATTAACCCTGTTTTATAGCCAAGTAAAAGCGTTGCCAGCATGATTATCCCTGCCAGCGGTACCACAAAAGGTGAAAGAGTGCTGATAGATTTTATGGTTTCAATCAATAGCACGGAAAGCGAAGTAAGTATGCCTAAAAGCATCATGGCATCATTGTCTTTTATGAGGTCAGTGAGGTGTTTTTTAAGATAAATTATGAACAGCGAAAAAGAAATGAATACAAAAATTAGCAAGCCGGCAAGTTTTGTGGGTACAGGGCCTATTTCAAAAATAAGGGCCGCAAAAATTAAAATGGCATTAACGGAGATGATTATGTAAGGATGGATATGTATCTCTCTATGCCATAAATGCAGGTTGCCTGTTACAATGGGTTTGGATTTTTTTTCAGTCCAGATGAAAATACGAAGCAGTAGTTTTCTGATAGGTTTTCTAAGTAAATTCATGCGTCCGCCCTTTTCTCCCAAAGGTCATAAGCTTTTACAATTTCTCTTACCAGTTTATGCCTTATAACATCGCTTTCATTAAAATGTACAAAGTCTATACCGGCTATATTTTTCAATATTTTCTGGCACTGTACCAAGCCGGACTGTTTTTTGTTGTCCAGGTCTATCTGGGTAACGTCTCCCGTGACTACCGCCTGGGAGTTAAAACCCATTCTGGTTAAAAACATTTTCATCTGCTCGGCTACGGTGTTTTGCGCTTCGTCAAGTATGATAAAGGCGTTTTCCAGTGTTCTGCCGCGCATATAGGCCAGAGGCACAATTTCTATGGTTTCATCTTCGCGGTATCTTTTAAATTTTTCCGGGCCCAGCATAGTATGAAATGCATCATAAAGCGGCCTTAAATACGGATTTATTTTTTCGTAAAGGTCACCGGGAAGAAAACCCAGCTTTTCTCCGGATTCTACAACAGGGCGTGTAAGCACAATTTTCTGCACCCTGCCGCTTTCCAGCATTAAAAGAGCTGAGGCTACCGCCAGATAGGTTTTACCCGTGCCGGCCGGGCCTATGCCGAAAACCAGGTCATATTTTTTTATGGCTTCAATGTATTTTTTCTGGTTTGCCGATATGGGTACAATAGTTTTTCCGTTAAAAGCCGTGTACACATAACCGGAAACGTCTTTTTTTTCAGCGGAAGGTATATGGCTGCTTATTTTTATGGGAATGTTATTATCCTTTAAAGCTACCAGTTCCTGAAAGGCTTCGTTGACTTTCTGCTGTTTACCGGTAATTTCAATGACATACTGGTTAGTGCGGGAGTCCTCAAAAGAATATACTTTCACCCGGTGCTTTTTTTCAATGTCGTTGACATTTTTGTCCTGCTCACCAAGCACGGTGATAGCTTCCTGGTAATTATTTAGAAATATTTTCTTTCTCGGCATACAGGGATTTTATGTACAGCTCCTTTAATTGTTTTGGCAAGACTGTGTCAGGAGCATTTGTGAGCGGGCAGTTACCTTTCTGCGTTTTAGGAAATGCAATAACGTCTCTTATGGAATCTTCGCCCTGTAAAAGCGCAACAAACCTGTCAAAACCCAGCGCTATGCCGCCGTGGGGCGGGGCGCCGAATTTAAGCGCTTCTATAAGAAAACCGAACCGGTCTGTTATTTCCTGGTCAGATATTTTTAACAGCTGGAATATTTTTTCCTGCAGGTCTTTTTTATGGATACGCAGGCTTCCTCCGCCAAGCTCGGAACCGTTGAAAATAATGTCATAAGCGTGCGCCATAACAGGCGATGTGTGGCTGTCCGGTGTAGTGCTTTGCGAAGCAAGAGCGTCAAGCTCTGAAAGGTCTTTTATGGCCGGGCGGGTAAACGGGTGGTGCATGCTGACCCATCTTTTTTCTTCATCGGCCCATTCCAGAAGCGGAAAATCAACTACCCAGTGGAAAGAAAGTATTTTTTTATCTATCAGGTTCAGCTCTTTGCCGAAATAATTTCTTAAACAGCCCAGGGACGGGTAAACTACTTTTTTCTTATCCGCTACAAAGAAAATAATGGTGTCCGGCCCCGCGTTAAACTTTTCTTTTATGCCGTTAAGCTCTTCCGGTGAAAGGAATTTGGCTATAGGAGAATCAAACCCGGTTGGTGTGACGCGTATCCAGGCCAGCCCTTTGGCGCCGAAAGGCGCTACTACTTCTTTTAAAGATTCAAGTTTCTGCCGTGAAAATTTTTCCCGGTCGTCTTTTATGCAAAGGCCGCAGACTACGCCTTTATTGGCCAGGGTATCTGCAAAAACCTTAAATTTTGTGTTTTCTAAAACAGGTGATATGTTTACTATTTCCAGTCCGAACCTTAAATCCGGTTTATCTGACCCGTATCTGGTAATGGCTTCTTCGTAGCTCATACGGGGAAACGGTGTTTTAATATCCAGTCCTGCGCCATCTTTAAGCATTCCTGAAATCAGTTTTTCAGTCATGGCTATAATATCGTCAATTTCCACAAAACTCATTTCTATATCTATCTGGGTAAATTCCGGCTGGCGGTCTGCGCGCAGGTCTTCGTCGCGGAAACAGCGCACAATCTGGAAATATTTATCAAAACCGGAAACCATAAGCAGCTGTTTAAATAACTGGGGGGACTGGGGCAGGGCGTAAAATGTGCCCGGCGTTAAACGCGAGGGCACCAGAAAATCTCTGGAGCCTTCTGGTGTGGATTTTGTAAGAAAAGGTGTTTCAACTTCCAGAAACCCTTCTGTGGACAAATGTTTTCTGGCGGCTTGCGCCAGTTTGGTGCGGAAAATAATATTTTCCCTCAACTGAGGCCTGCGCAGGTCCAGGTATCTGTATTTAAGGCGCATTTCTTCGCCTACATTGGAAAATTCTGATATTTCAAAAGGCAGGGTTTCAGAAGTGTTTAGTATTTCCAGGGTTTGGGCTTCTATTTCTACTTCGCCGGTAGGCAGTTTGGGGTTTTCGGTGCCCGAGGGCCTTTTTTGCACGGTGCCGGTAATTTCTACCACATATTCACTGTGCAGTTTTTCTGCCTGGGCAAACAGTTCGGCAAATTCCGGCTTAAAAACTATCTGTACCAGGCCTTCCCTGTCGCGCAAATCTACAAAAACAACGCCGCCGTGGTCTCTTCTGGAATGGACCCAGCCGGCCATTACTACTTTCTGGCCGATATTTTTTGAATTTAATACTCCGCAATAATGTGTTCTTTTCACCTGAAACTCCTTCATTTCAGGTGTCCCCTTGACAGATTCTGACCGACAAGTTCACGGTGAACTTGGGAAGAAGCTATGGGGACATTCCTAAAATTCATTGTATTATACTAAAAAGGCAGGGTTTGTTCAAATAAAAAACGATACAAGAAAACCGTTTATATAGTGCTGAATATTTGTTATAATATTAGTATGAAAATGAACAGGAAAACAGCTAAAGTATTAAGGATTTCGTCATGTTCTGAACCTGCTGATTCCTATGTAAAAGCTACCAGGCAGGAAAGGGTAGCCGCTATGTGGGAAATAACCGCAGAATTATGGTCTTTAACGGGGAAATGTAATGTTAAACGAAGATTACAAAGAAATGTTACGCGCCTTTACAGGCAACAAGGTTAAATTTCTTGTTGTGGGGGCCTATGCTATGGGAGTTTACGGCTACCCAAGAGCTACCGGTGATTTTGATATTTGGGTAGAAGCTACACCGGAAAACTCAAAAAACATATATAAAGCGCTTAAACAGTTTGGTGCGCCTCTTGCTGAAATATCTACTGCAACCTTTGCTGAAAAAGGGATTGTTTTTCAGATAGGAGTGGCACCAAGAAGAATTGATGTTTTAACCCAGATTGACGGCGTGAATTTTAAGCAGGCTTACAAAGCAAAGGAAGAAGTTGTAATAGACGGGACAAAAATACCATTTCTTTCAAAAAAACATCTTATAAAGAATAAAAAAACCACCTATAGAGAAAAAGACCGGATAGATATAAACTGCCTGAAAAATAAGTTTTTAAAATAACGCCTAATTCTGGTTTTCTACCTCAACTACTTCTTTTTCATCGTTCCCTTTATCAAATACTATTCGTATAATTTTACCATCGTCATCAAAAACTGCATTGTCTATTTTTTCTCCAGCAAATACTTGTTCTCCAATAGCAACCAATTTTTTATCATCTTTTAGTTCTAGAAGAAACAGGTGAGCTGTTGTTTCCTTTTTTTCATTTACCCGCTTTCGCAGAATGCCCCGAGTGTAAACTTAGGCGTGAATGCGTTGTAGGGTATCCCCTAAAGCTGCTTATGCAATGCGGCAAATAGCCGCGAATATTGCAGAAGCGGTTAGCGACAGGGGATGTTCTTCGGCGGTTTTTGCCGAAGATGAAGCAGATGCTATAGTGCTTCACCGCAATTATTAGAAATTTTATTATGTTTTTGTTTTAGCTCTATGGATTATCCGGTCAGGCAGGATTGGACATCTATTGTTGTTTCTTATATGAAATTATTAAGCTCTTCTAAAGTTATTTTGCCCTGGCGCAGTATTTGGGAGATGAATTATTGATTCTATATTTCTGGGATAGAGCGCCAAGGTACTGCTTTGATGGATTGCCTTGTATGGGTCTCATTACCGGCATAAATGAGATAAGAATTAGTTTCTTTGCCGGTTATTTTTTTCCATTTATTCAGGGTCTTAAAATAATCGTCTGACAGTGTTTGGCCTGATTTTATTTCTACCGGTATTTGCTGCGCTCCGTTATCAACAAGCACATCTATTTCGTCGCCTAAATTATTGCGCCAGAAATAAAGGTTTGATTTAAGCCCGTGATTATACCGTGTTTTAAGCATGTCATTAATTACTAAATTTTCAAACAGAGCGCTCCGGCTTGGATGCAGGGCAAGGTGCCCTGTGTCCTGAATATTTAAAAGCCAGCAAGCCAGGCCGGTATCATGAAAGTAGATTTTTGGCATTTTTACCAGGCGTTTGCCAAAATTAGAAAAATGCGGTTGTAAAAGATAAATAATGTAACTTGCCTCAAGAACCGAAATCCAGTTCCGGGCCGTAGGAGTAGAAATACCGCAGTCATTTGCCAGGGCTGACAAATTAAGTAGTTGTCCTGTTCTTGCCGCGCACATTCTTAAAAAACGCTGGAAGGTGTTTAGTTCGCGTATGTTCAGCATGTTGCGTACATCACGTTCAATATAGGTTGTCACATAGCCGGCAAACCATTGGTTTGAAGAAAGTTTTTTGTCGTATAAAGGCGGGTAAAGGCCTTTAAACAGGATTTCGTTGAGAGAAGGGAGCCTGTCATCATCCTGAAGTTCTTTAATAGAAAATGGGAGCAATTCAACAATACCGGTTCGGCCAGCCAGAGATTCAGTAATTGAGGAAACTAATCCGAACTGTTGTGAGCCGGTTAAGACAAATAGGCCGGGTTTTTTTGTTTCGTCAACAATTACTTTTATGTATGAGAAAAGTTCAGGAAACCTCTGGGCTTCATCAATCACCGCTCCCTGCGGGAACCTGGCAAGGAATCCCCTGGGGTCATTTTTTGCTGATTCAAGAACATCCAGGTTATCAAAGGTAACATATTCTTTGTTAGGAAAGGTTGTTTTTACAAGAGTGGATTTTCCTGCTTGACGGGGCCCAGTGACGGTAAGTACCGGGAAACCGGCAGACATTTTTGTAAGTGTTAATTGAGCAGTTCTTTTTATAAGCATATTCTATAGATAGCAATAATTATACAGAATGTCAACCATACTTACCAAATTGTATAATTGTTCAAATAAAAGGGATGAATTTTTTAAGCTCTTCTAAAGTAATTTTGCCCTGGCGCAGTATTTTTGGCGGGGAAACGGTAAAATCCACAACGGTAGATGAAATCCCAGAGCCTGTTAAGCCGGCATCCAGCACAAAATCTGTTTTTTCAAGCAGTTCTTTGGGAATTTCTGCTATGGATTGCGGGCTTTTTTGCTCGGAAAAGTTGGCGCTGGGAGCGGCTATATAACAGCCGGATTGTTTTATAAATTCCAGGGCAACAGTATGTGCCGGAAAACGTATACCTACCGTGTTTTTGCCTGCGGTTACTACGGCAGGAATTGCCGGGTTTTTTTTAAGCACTATTGTTAAAGGGCCGGGTAAAAAGTTGTCAATTATTTTGTAGATGAAGTCCGGTACTTCTACGGCTATTTCTTTTATGGCTTCTTTTGAGGCAATATGTATGGAAAGAGGGTTGTTTTCAGGCCTGCCCTTGATTTCAAATATACGTTTTATGGCAGTTTCGTTGAAAGCGTCTGCGCCTATACCGTAAACAGTTTCGGTGGGAAATATTACTACCCCGCCTTTTTTGATAACAGTGCTGGCGGGAGCAATAAGCCGGGTAAGGTTTTCCTGCAGATTGATTTTAATAAGGTTCATAAAGATGTATTTAAGGCTGCGGTTGTTTTGTTTCTGCTATGCCTGTCATAGGGGTAAAATTTACGGATGAGATTTTATGGGACGTGGTATTTTTGCCGTTTCTTCTTATAAGCAGGAGTTCCTGCGTTTCTTCGCCTACCGGTATAACTATCCTGCCGTAATTTGCCAGCTGGTCCAGTAATGGCTGGGGAACGTGGGAAACTGCGCAGGAAACTATAATTCTGTCATAAGGCGCATGGGATTTCCAGCCTTCATACCCGTCCCCGCATCTAAGTTTTACATTAGAGTACCCCAGATTTTTCAGGTTAAATTCCGCATTTTCTTTAAGTGCGGGTAAAATTTCAACCGAATAAACCTCTTTGGCAAGTTCTGATAGTATGGCGGTCTGGTATCCGGAACCGGTACCTATTTCAAGTACTTTATGTGTTTTTTTTAATTCAAGGTTTTGTATCATTAAAGCTATAAGGTAAGGTTGTGAAATTGTCTGTCCTTGACCTATGGAAAGCGGGTAGTTTTCATAAGCGTATTGCTTCAGGTTGTCTTCAACAAACTTATGTCGTTCAACTTTAAACATGGCTTTTAGCAGATTTTTGTTTTTTATACCTTTTGCTTTTAACTGCTGGGTTACCATGGCATAGCGAAGCTTTAAATAATCCGGTTCAGAATATGCCAGGTTTCCGGTACAAAAGCCTATTAATATAAGGAAGGTGAGAGTTTTTTGAAACATAAATGTTTTATTCATGATTATTGGGCTAAATTTTACTATAAAAACCCTTTATTGTCAAAAAAAGGGGTTAGTAATGGCTGGCTTGACTTTCAGGCTGGTAATTTTATACAATTCAAAATCGCGTGATTTTATATAATGTAGTTACTTTTACAGTTTTTTAACAAAGCCCAAATTAAACCAATTCCATAATAACCGCTTTATAAACACAAAACAGTTACAACAAAGGAACTATGTCAATTTTTGAATCCCCATCACTTGAAAAGTTTATTAATATTCCCGCTAATGCCAGGGAAATACTAAGAAAACCTGAAAAAAGAATAACTATTAATATCGGCGTATGGTTTGACAGTAAAAAACTGACGGTCTGTGAAGGTTATATAGTTTACCACAACACGGTCCGCGGGCCGGCAAAAGGCGGTATAAGAATTGCCGCAGATGTGACCCTGGAAGAAACCATGGACTTAGCCGAAAGAATGACCCTCAAAACCGCTCTTACCGGCATACCGTTTGGCGGCGGGAAATCCGGCATCTGCCTTGATAATAAAAACCTCACACCTTACGAAAAAAAAGAAATCATAAAAGAATATGTGCACCTTATCCGCAATGAATTAACAAGCGGCAACTATATTCCTGCGCCGGATATCGGCACAGGCCCCAGGGAAATGGCTATAATTTACGGTGAACTGCATATACCAGAATGTGTAACCGGCAAACCTATAAGTATCGGCGGTCTGCCCGGAAGAAAAGAAGCCACTGGTTACGGCGTTGCCATGTCAGCCATACATGCTTATAATAAATACTTCAAAAAAGATATTAAAGATGTAAAAGTAGCCGTGCAGGGTTTTGGCAATGTAGGCAGCTGGGCTGCCGGGTTTTTATTTGAAAGAGGCGCAAAGATTGTAGCCGTGTCAGATTTCTACAGCGGTATATATAATAAGGAAGGGCTTGACATAAAGAAGCTTAACGAATACCTGAAAGAAAAAGGCAAAGTAGAGGGTTTTCCCGTAGCGGATAAAATTTCCAATGAAGAACTGCTCTGCCTGTCTGATATTGAAATATTAATTCCGGCCGCAGTTGAAAGAGTAATAAACGAAAAAACGGCCCCAAAAATAAAAGCAAAACTCATAGTAGAAGGCGCCAACGGCCCTACTACGCCTGACGGCGATAAAATACTGGATGAAAAAGGGATTATTGTAGTTCCTGACATTCTGGCAAATTCCGGCGGCGTAATTGGCTCTTATATTGAGTGGAAAAGCTCCAAATCCGGCAGTATTACGCCGGTTTCTGAAGTATATAAATCCATAAGCGACCTTATCATACATTCTTTTGAAAGAGTTTCTGATCTGGCCCAGAAAGAAAAACTGACAAACCGCAACGCGTCTTTAGTATTGGCAACCCAGGAAGTAATAAACGCCATGAACGAACGCGGCTGGATCTAAACAAGGTATTTCAAATTTTTATAAAAAAGGAGAGTAACAGTATGGCTACAAAAGGCAAGTATGTTTATTTCTTTGGCGCCGGCAAAGCCGACGGCAATGAAAAGATGAAAGAGTTATTAGGAGGCAAGGGCGCAAATCTGGCGGAGATGGTAAATATAAAAATCCCGGTTCCCGCAGGTTTCACCATTACCACAGAAGTATGCACTCATTATTATAAGAACGGGAAAAAATACCCGAAAGAACTTACCGCCCAGTTAAAAACTGCGCTGGCAAAAGTAGAGCAGATTATGGGCAGCAAATTCGGCGACCCGGTAAACCCTCTGCTTGTTTCTGTGCGTTCCGGCGCGCGTAAATCCATGCCGGGAATGATGGAAACGGTATTAAATGTAGGTTTAAACAATATAACCCGCGAAGGTTTAATAAAGAAAACCAACAATCCGCGTTTTGTGTATGATGCCCAGAGGCGCTTGATCCAGATGTATTCAGATGTAGTTATGGAAAAAGCCGCAGGCATTGAACCCGCAGAAGGCAAAGGCATCCGCCAGCAGCTGGAACATGAACTGCAGGCAATGAAAAATAAACGCGGCGCAAAGATAGATACAGACCTTACAGCCGACGATTTAAAAGAATTAATTGAAATTTATAAAGCAAAAGTAAATGAAGTTTTAGGCAGGCCGTTTCCGGAAGATCCCATGGAACAGCTTTGGGGTGGAGTAGGCGCAGTATTTTCCAGCTGGCAGGGCAAACGCGCTATCTCTTACAGAAGAATTGAAGGTATTCCAGATGAATGGGGTACAGCAGTAAACGTACAGGCCATGGTATTCGGCAATATGGGCAACAGCTCAGCCACCGGAGTAGCTTTTACCAGAAACCCGGCAACCGGCGAAAAAGCATTTTTCGGCGAATGGCTTGTAAATGCACAGGGCGAAGATGTAGTTGCAGGTATCCGCACACCTAACCCGATAAACGAATCAGCAAAATCAGAACACAGCGCGCATTTGGAATCACTGGAAAAAGCTATGCCGCAGATATATAAAGAACTTGACGGTATACAGAAAAAACTGGAAAAACATTACCGTGATATGCAGGACATAGAGTTCACCATTCAGGAAGACAGGCTTTGGATGCTTCAGTGCCGTATAGGAAAAAGAAACGGCCCTTCGGCAGTCCGCATGGCTCTGGATATGACAAAAGAAAAACTAATCAAAAAAGAAGAAGCAATAACCAGAGTAACCGCTTCCCAGCTTGATGAATTACTGCACCCGATAGTAGATCCGAAAGTAGAAAAAACAGCAAACGTTATAGCAAAAGGTTTGCCGGCAGGTCCTGGTGGAGCCGCAGGTATGGTAGTATTTTCAGCCAATGATGCGGTAGCCTGGGCAAAACAGGGTAAAACAGTTATTCTTGTAAGAGAAGAAACCAATCCTGAAGACGTAGAGGGCATGAGAGTTGCAGAAGCTATTCTTACGGCCCGCGGCGGTATGACAAGCCATGCGGCTCTGGTAGCGCGCGGCTGGGGAAAATGCTGTATAGTAGGCGCCGGCGGCATGTCAGTAGATTATCATGCAAAACAATTCAAAACAAAAGATATAACCATTAAAGAAGGTGACTGGATAACTCTTAACGGTTCAAGAGGTTATGTTTATCAGGGCCAGCTTCCCATGGTAAAAGCAGCAGAAGAAAACCAGGATTTTGTAGCTTTCATGAAAATGTGCGACACTATCCGTACCCTTAAAGTAAGAACCAATGCCGATACACCTGAAGATTCAAAGAAAGCCAGAGAATTCGGCGCAGAAGGCATAGGCCTTTTCAGAATTGAGCATATGTTTTACGGAAAAGGTTCTGAAGAAGCATTATTCAAATTAAGAAAAATGATAGTTTCCAAAAACGAAGAAGAAAGGCGTGTGGCATTAAACGAGCTGTTCCCGTTTATGAAATCTGATATCAAGGGCACACTTGAAGCCATGGAAGGCCTGCCGGTAACCATAAGAACTATGGATCCGCCTCTTCACGAATTTGTACCAAACAGAGCGGAGGAAAGAGAAAAACTTGCCCAAAGCCTTGGCATCAGCATGGAAGAATTTTCAAAACGCGCTGACGGCCTGCATGAAAGCAACCCGATGATGGGCCACAGAGGCGTGCGTTTAGGCATTACCTACCCTGAAGTTACAGAAACCCAGGTAAGAGCAATTCTTGAAGCAGCAGCAGAATTAATAAAAGACGGAAAGAAAACTTTCCCGGAAATAATGATTCCTGTTGTCTGCACAGTTGAAGAATTTGCGCATCAGAAACTTATAGTAGAAAAAGTTTATAAAGAAGTGCTGCAGAAATATGGCATGAAAAAGATACCGTACATGGTAGGAACTATGATTGAAATTCCAAGAGCTGCTTTAACAGCCGGAAAAATTGCAGAAACTGCAGAATTTTTCTCATTTGGAACAAACGACCTTACCCAGATGAGCTTTGGTTTTTCAAGAGATGATATAGGCGGATTCCTGTCGGATTATCTTGATAAGAAAATCCTTAAAAATGATCCATTCCAGACCGTCGACGTAGAAGGAGTGGGCGAGCTTATACAGATAGGTATTAACCGCGGAAGGAAAACAAGAAAAGACCTGAAAGTTGGTATCTGCGGTGAGCATGGCGGAGAAGCGGCGTCAGTAAAATTCTGTCACAAGGTTGGCATGAACTATGTGTCATGTTCTCCATACAGAGTACCTATTGCACGCCTTGCAGCAGCCCAGGCAGTAGTTGAGGGAAAAACTAAGAAATAGTTTTTACCGAAACCCTAAGCTTATAACCTTGTTTGATCTCTCCTCTTAGGAGAAGGTAGGGTGAGGGAAATGTAATCAAAGGGCCGGCTTAACAAGAAAAAAATAAAAATCCCTGCTTTAAACAGCGGGGATTTTTTTATTTGAAAAACCATTGAAAAATGCTGGAAGATATGTTAGAATAATAATGAATACAAAAGAATACAGGAGGCATTTATGGCTAAAACAATCACAATACGGCTGTCAGATGAGGAATATGAAAAAATTCAAACCTCGGCTCAAAACGAACACCGGCCTATTTCAAATTTCATTACACATTCAGTCCTGAAAGACATAGAAACGTCATATTCTGTTGATCCAGTGGAGATGTCACAGATTAAGTCAGATAAAAAGTTGCAGGAAAAACTGAAAAAAGGGCATAACGATGCAAAAAAAATGAAAGGAAAACTAATTGGATAATTATATAATATTTGAAACGGAGCAGTTTCAATCTGACATGGAAAGCGATTTTGGCGGCCAACAGGAACGAATAAAAACGAAGCTTCAGGCTTATGTTTATCCACTGCTTAGAAAAATGCCTTTTTTTGGCAAAAACATTAAGAAACTGGTAAATTACCAGCCAGACACCTGGCGTTATAGAATAGGCGATTATCGGTTTTTTTACGAGATTGATGAACAACGCAGAATAGTTTTTATGATTTCTGCTGATTATCGCGGAAAAGCATATAGGTAATTAAATCAGGTTGTATCTTTTCAGGGCAGAATCTAAAATTTGGCAGAGAAGCTTTTCGTAGGTTATCCCCATGGCTTGGGCCACGATAGGGAAAACGTCAACCTTTCCCATATTTGGTAAAGGGTTACATTCCAGAAAGTATGGTTCGTTATTATAATCCACTCTTATATCAATTCTGCTTACATCTTTACACCCCAGTGCTGTATAAGAACTTAAAATAAGAGCATTAATTTTATCTTCCATTTTCTTATCTATTTTAGAGGGGCATAAATACTCTATCTCCGTTGAATCTACTCGCGCCTGTGTATAAAAGTCTTCACCCAGGTCAGTTTTGCCTGAAATGGCTGTCTGTACTATGGGTAGGACTTTTGCCGGGGTATTGCCTATTACCGGTATCGTAAATTCATAGCCGATAATAAATTCTTCTATCAGCGCCGGTTGTTTATAGGTTTCCAACAGCCACTGTGTGCGTTTTTTTAATTGCATAAAATTGCTGCAAAATGATTCTCTTGAAAGCCCTTTGCTGGTGCCTTCCATGGAAGGTTTTACAATTACCGGAAATCTGAGTTTAAAATTTTCAGGGGAGAGTTCATCAACAGAACTAATGGTTAAAAAAGCTGGTGTTTTCAGTCCGTGGTATTGTAACATTCTTTTTGCCATGGTTTTATCCAGAGTCAAACCCATGGTTAACGCGTCACTACCGGCGTAGGGGATGTCATACAGCTCAAACACTGCCGGTGCCTGGGATTCGCGGTTTCTGCCTTTTACACCTTCGCAAATATTAAATACCAGGTCCCATTTTTTACCAGCATGAATTTCCTTTATCAGGTTTTTTACATTTCCAATGCGGACAATTTTATGCCCTGAAGTTTCAAGGGCAGAAGTTATTTCGCAGATTGTCTCTTCAGCGTCAAACTCAGCGTATTTGTCTGCGTTTTCTCCGGGATTAAGCGGGTAATCATCTTTTGCATCATAGGTGAAACCAATTGTTAATGTCATAGGTATTAATTTTACAATATTTAGTGTATTTTTGCAATTTTCGCGTTATTTTGGCTTTAAAAACCGGGGAAATGTATGAAAATACAGAAAAAATTCATAAAAAAAGTTGTTTGACTTTTAGGCAGGCTTTTTGTTATAATTTTTCCTACTCAAAAAAGCTTCCTGTCTTAAAAAAATAACAATTAGAACGGTTTGTTTTTTAGAGCATAAAAGCTTAATAGTTCTTTACAGAAGGGTGTTTTTTTAAGGGCGCGTGGCGGAATGGCAGACGCGTACGGCTTAGGACCGTATGGTGAAAATCGTGGAGGTTCAACTCCTCTCGCGCCCAAAATAAACAACAGAATTTTTGTGTATTTTTAAAAAAACCAGCAAGGACAAACCCGCGAGAGAAGTTGAAGCCGACCCGAGCGCATCCAGTGGATGAAAAGTCAGTCAAGCAAGGCTTGACAGGACGGAAGCGAGGGCGGCCGGGCTCTGGCGGAGGAACGAAGTGACGGGGGAAGAAAACTCCTCTCGCGCCCAAGATACAATGAAGTCTTAATGTTAGCGAATAAATGCCGAATAAATATTATTATTCGAGCATGTCGAGAGTCAGTATTTCTTCTCGATTCTCTACGTTCACTCGAAGAATAAACTGTTTTATTGTTCGAACATGTCGAGAACGCAATAAACATTTAAATAAAAATAAAGTACAAATTTTGCCTTAGGTCTACCTTAGGCCACGGCATAAATTCTGCTCCTAACGGAGAAAATAAAGTACAAATTTTGCCTTAGGTCTACCTTAGACCACGGCATAAATTCTGCTCCTAACGGAGAAAATAAAGTACAAATTTTGCCTTAGGTCTACCTTAGACCACGGCATAAATTCTGCTCCTAACGGAGAAAGGAAGAGAACGAATTTATGGAGAATTTGAAGACAAACGTAAAAGAGTTAAGTAAAGTAAAAGTGCAGGTGGAATTTGAGATTTCAAAAGAAAAAGTAGTTTCTGAAATGGAAACAGTTTTTGCAAATATACAGAAACAGGCAAAAATTGATGGGTTCAGAGTAGGCAAAGCGCCTTTAACTATGGTGCGCCAGAAATATGAAGGCAATGCAAAAGAAATGGCAGTAGAAAACCTTATCAGGGATTCTCTTTATCCTTTTATGAAAGAAAAAAATATCCGGTCTGCCGCAACACCAGTAATTGAAAAAATAGATTTTGAAACCGACAAACCCATGAAGTACACTGTAACCATAGAAAAACACGCCGATGTAACCGCTAAAAATTATAAAGGCATGAAACTGAAAAAAGAGTTAAAAAAAGTTACCGATAAAGATATTAAAATGAGCCTGGAAGAATTGCAGAAATATAACGCCCGGCTTGTGGAATCAACCACCGGTGTCAGCACAGATCAGAGTTCTGTAATCGCAGATTATACCGCCTGGGTAGATAAAACAGATAAAGATGGTAACATCATACAGGAAGAAATAAATGATCTCAGAGCGGAAAACCAGCTTATGGATTTAAGCCAGAAAAGTCTGTTGCCGGGGCTGATAGAAGGCCTGAAAAACTGCAAACCCGGAGATAACCGTGAAATTACCGTTAAATTGCCGGAAAGTTTTCCGAAAAAAGAATTTGCAAACAAAGACGTAGTATTTAAAGTCAGCGTTAAAAACATCAAAGAAAAACAATATCCGGAGCTTAATGATGATTTTTCAAAAGAATTCGGCGCAAACACGCTGGAGGAACTGAAAACAAAAATCAAAGAGCAGATGGGAACCGAAATACAGAAAAAAGCTGTAGAAAAAATGGAAGAACAGATTGTTGAAGAACTTATCAAAGAAAACCCTATGGAAATTGCGGAATCACTGGTGCATGAACAGGCGGAATACCTGGATAGTTACGCCACTAACAAACTTCATCACCACGGTTACCAGCCGGATCAGATAGAACAAAAGAAAGAAGAAATACACCAGAAAACCCATGCTGAAGCAGAACGCCAGATAAAGCTTATGTACATTCTCGGCTCTATTGCCAAGCAGGAAAATATTGATATAGACGAGAAGGATCTGGAAGAAAAAAAGGAAGAAGCCAGAAAGTCAAATCCCGGCAGAGAAAGCCAGGTAGACAAGTATTTTGAAGACAATAAAGACAAATTGATTTCACAGATTAAAACTGATAAGATATTCAAGTTCATTACTGACAACGCAAAGATAAAAGAATCCGTGATTGAAAAATAAAAGATTACAGTACTTTTCATAAAAAAATATAACACTAATAACTATCAGACTATCCACCTATAGGACTATTAGACTGAATTACTAACTTTTGGAGGCTTTATGCCAAGTATTGTCCCAACGATTATTGAAAGATGGACCCAGGGCGGCGCTGTAGGTTATGATATTTTTTCCAGACTGCTGAAAGAAAGAATTATTTTTATCGGCGGGTACGGCGGCCAGGTAACCACAGATTCTGCTGACATGATTATAGCGCAGTTGCTGTATCTGGATGCGGAAGATCCGGAAAAAGATATTTCACTTTACATCAATTCTCCCGGCGGTATGGTAACAGCGGGTTTAGCTGTTTATGATACCATGCAGTACATAAAATCAAACATCACTACCGTTTGTATAGGTATGGCCATGAGTTTTGGCGCTTTATTGCTGGCAGCCGGCGGCAAGGGAAAAAGATTTGCCCTGCCTCACGCAAGAATTATGGTACACCAGCCTCTTATTTACGGCGGCGGCCTTTCCGGCTCTGCCACAGATATTGATATTGAAAACAAAGAACTTATGCACACCAAAACAAAACTTATTGAAATACTGGCAAAGCATACCGGCCAGTCAGTTGAAAAAGTAAGACAGGACACCGAACGCAATTTTTATATGTCACCAGAAGAAGCAAAAGCGTACGGAATCATTGATGAAATAATGTCTTTTAGAAAAAAGTAAATTTTGTAAACCGGAAATCGTAAATAATTTAACCAATTCTTAAGTTTACTATACGGGGATTAAACCATGGATAACCTAAAAGAGGGTTCCGGGCTTTATAAATGTATTTTTTGCGGCAAAGGTAAAACCGAGCAGGTAAGGCTTGTAGGTACCGGCGGTATTTATATTTGTGAGGCCTGTGTAGAAAATTCGCATAAACTTCTCACAGAAGTGGGTAAAGAAACCCATCAACAGAAAATGAGGCACTTGCCCAAGCCCAGGGAAATAAAACATACCCTGGATGAATATGTTGTGGGCCAGGAAAGAGCAAAGAAAATCCTTTCCGTTGCAGTTTATAATCACTATAAAAGAATATTTTCTTACGATAAAACATCCGATGTAGAGTTACAGAAATCAAATATACTGCTTGTTGGCCCCACGGGTACGGGTAAGACTTTGCTGGCACAGACTCTGGCAAGGCTGCTTCATGTACCATTTGCTATAGCAGATGCTACTACGCTTACAGAAGCAGGTTATGTGGGGGAAGATGTAGAAAATATTTTATTAAGGCTCCTGCAGAATGCGGACTTTGACGTAAAAAAAGCCGAACGAGGCATAATCTACATTGATGAAATAGATAAAATTTCCCGCAAAAGCGATTCTCCTTCCATTACGCGTGATGTGTCCGGTGAAGGCGTACAGCAGTCACTGTTAAAAATTATTGAAGGCACCGTAGCGTCCGTTCCTCCGCAGGGCGGCAGAAAACATCCACAGCAGGAATTTATAAAAATGAATACCACGGATATTTTGTTTATTTGCGGCGGCACTTTTGATGGCATAGAAAGAACGATTGAATCCCGCATGCATAAGCAGGTGGTTGGTTTTGGCACGGAATCTATTTCCAAAAAAGACAGAAAAGCTTTTGATTACCTGGGGCAGATTCATCCGGAAGATTTAATAAAGTTTGGCATTATTCCTGAATTTATTGGCCGCATACCCGTTATTGCAACAATGCATGGGCTGGATAAAGACCATCTGGTGGAAATTTTGTCCCGACCTAAAAATTCGCTGGTTAAACAGTTTCGAAAAATATTTTCACTGGAAAGCGTAGACCTGGACTTTACCAGTGAAGCATTAAGAAGCATTGCAGAAATGGCAATAAAAAGAAGCAGCGGCGCCAGAGGCTTAAGAGCCATCATAGAAGAACTTATGCTTGATGTGATGTATGACCTGCCGGAAATGAAAAACCTGGAAAAATGCATCGTTGACGAAAAAGTAGTGAAAAAAATTCATCCGCCTATAATGATATTTAAAAATCAAAACGTGAAAGGTATAAACACGAAAGAGGAAGAAATAGCATGAGTGCCGAAAAAGCTGAGAAAAAATTAGTCATACCAAACAATCTGCCGTTACTGCCGGTACGCGACGTGGTTGTATTTCCGTTTATGGTAGTGCCCCTGGCGGTAGGCCGTGATAAATCCATAAAAGCACTTGAAATTGCCATGGCTACAGACCGCCTGGTTTTTGTAGTCACGCAAAAAAAAGCCCAGACCGAAGACCCATTGTTAGATGATTTATACAACGTAGGCGTGATTTGTGAAGTTCTGCAGATGCTTAAAATGGCAGACGGCACATTGAAGATTCTTGTTGAAGGTATAAAAAGAGGAAGCCTGAAAGATTATAAAGTTATAGAAGAAAGAGGCTACGTAGAAGTAACTTTTGAAACCGTCGGAGAAGAAGAAGGCGAACCCCCGGAAATAGAAGCCCTGAAAAGAGAATCCCTGGAGTTGTTTGACCAATATGTCAAATTAAACCGCCGGCTGGTAATAGATATTTCCAGCGCGGTAAGAAGCATAGAAGAGCCGTCAAAGCTCTGCGATACCATTACTTCGCATCTGATGATAAAAATTTCTGAACGCCAGAGCATTCTGGAAATATTTCCGTTAAAGAAAAGGCTGGAAGAACTGATAGCCATACTCAACCGAGAAATAGAAATTCTTAACATTGAACGTAAAATACAAAACCGCGTAAAAAACCAGATAGAAAAAACCCAGAAAGAATATTATCTTAATGAGCAGATGAAAGCCATTCAAAAAGAGCTCAGGCAGAAAGATGATTTTTCCAAGGAAATAGATGAAGTCAGGCAGAAAATAAAACTGGCAAAAATGCCCAAGGAAGCGCAGGAAGAAGCAGAAAAAGAGCTGGCGCGCCTTGAAAAAATGATGCCATTTTCTCCGGAAGCCACAGTTGTGCGCACCTACCTGGACTGGCTGATAGAACTGCCCTGGTCTGTTGCCACGCCGGATAATTTTGATTTAAAGAAAGCAAAAAAAACACTTGATGAAGACCATTTCGGCCTGGAAAAAACTAAAGAAAGAATACTGGAATACCTTGCCGTATTAAAACAGGTGCAGAAAATTAAAGGCCCCATACTTTGTTTTGTGGGCCCTCCGGGTGTAGGGAAAACCTCCATTGCCAAGTCTATTGCCCGTGCCATAGGCAGAAATTTTGTCCGGTGTTCACTTGGCGGCGTACGTGACGAAGCAGAAATCCGCGGCCACAGGCGCACTTACATCGGTTCGCTTCCGGGAAGAATAATACAAAATATCAGAAAAGCAAAATCAAAAAATCCGGTTTTCCTGCTTGATGAAATAGATAAAATGGGTTCAGACTGGAGAGGAGACCCGTCAGCGGCACTACTGGAAGTATTAGACCCGGAACAGAATACCAATTTTTTAGACCATTACCTTGATGTAGGCTATGACCTGTCATCCGTAATGTTTATTACTACGGCCAATACACTTTATTCCATTCCGCCTACGCTGGTTGACCGTCTGGAGGTAATCAGGTTTTCAGGTTACACACTGGAAGAAAAAATAAGGATTGCTTTAGACTTCCTTGTACCAAAACAGGTTAGAGAACACGGCCTTACCGATAAACAGATAATTATCAATGAAGATGCTATAGAAGAAGTTATTGAAAAGTATACCCGGGAAGCCGGCGTAAGAAACCTGGAAAGAGAACTTGCCAACCTGTGCCGTAAAGTTTCTAAAGAACTGCAGATGGAAGGCAAAACAGACGCCATAGAATTAACAAAAAAGAACGTAAATAAATATCTGGGCATTCCTGAATTCGTGCGCGAAAAAATATCTCCGAATGATTTAGGCGTATCCACAGGTTTGGCCTGGACAGAACACGGCGGAGAAACTCTAACCATAGAAGTTGCCATGTTAAAAGGAAAAGGCAAGTACACCTTAACAGGAAAACTGGGTGAAGTTATGCAGGAAAGCGCGCAGGCGGCGCTGACTTATGCCCGCTCAATAGCAAAAAAATACAAAATCAAAGAAGATTTCTTTAAAGACAAAGATTTTCACATACACGTTCCTGAAGGCGCCATACCGAAAGACGGCCCTTCGGCAGGCACAGCCATAACCACGGCTCTTGTCAGCGCTATTGTAGGCAAGCCCGTAAAAAAAGATTTGGCCATGACCGGTGAAATTACGCTTAGAGGCAGAGTTCTGCCAATAGGCGGATTAAAAGAAAAAGTGCTGGCCGCCCACAGAGAAAAAATAAAAACCATCATATTTCCGGAAGGAAACAAAAAAGACCTAAAAGATATTCCTGAAAAAATACAGAAAGAATTAAAACTCATCCCTGTAAGCCACATGGATGAAGTTTTAAAGATAGCACTATAAAAATAATGGAGGAGAGATGAAGAAACATTTTTTGATCACCCCGGGGCCCACCCCTATTCCGCCGCAGGTTGCGCAGAAAGAATCTTTACCCATACTGCACCACAGAACCGAAGAATTCGGAAAAATATTCCTGGAAGCTATTGAAGGAATGAAATATATTTTCAAAACCAAAAACGATACCTTTATTATGGCCAGCTCCGGTACGGGCGCCATGGAATCCGCAATAGTAAATCTTTTAAGCCCCGGAGACGAAGTGCTGGTAACAACATCCGGCGTATTCGGCAGCAGATGGGGAAAAATCTGCGAAGCTTACGGCATTAAACCCGCAATACTGGAAGCAGAATGGGGCAAATGTGTAGCTCCGGAAGCAATAAAAAAAGAGCTGGAAAAAAACCCGAAAATTAAAGTTGTCTTTACCACACATACAGAAACTTCTACCGGTATTGTAAATGATTTAAAAGCTATCGGTGAAATAGTCAGCAAAACCAGCGCTGTGCTGGTAGTTGACGCCATCAGCGGGCTGGCAGGGCAGGATTTATGCACGGATGACTGGAAACTGGACGTAGTGGTGTCCGGGTCACAGAAAGGGCTTATGTGTGCGCCCGGTCTGGCGTTTGCCACAGTAAGCGCAAAAGCATGGCCTCTTGTAGAAGCCGCAAAACTTCCCAGATTTTACTGGGATTACCGCAAAATGAAAAAATCAGTAGAAAATAAAGAAACACCTTTTACTCCGGCTGTTACGCTTATTGTTTCTTTAAACGAAGCCATAAACATGATTAAAGAACAGGGCATTGATAACATTTTCCAGAAAACACAGAAACTAGCCAATGCTACCAGAGCCGCTTTAAAAGCAATGAACCTGGAACTTTATGCAGATGCATCCTGCGCATGCAACGTTTTAACCAGCGCAAAAGTACCGGAAGGCGTTGACGGCGGAAAAATAGTAAAGATGTTAAGGCAGGAGTACGGCATTTCCATTGCCGGCGGACAGGACAAACTTAAAGGAAAAATCATCCGCCTGGCGCACATGGGCTACATTGACCAGTTTGATTTATTTGTAGCTTATGCAGGCCTTGAAATGGTGTTAACAAAACTCGGCCATAAACTTGAGCCGGGAAAAGCCTCGGCGGAAGCTGAAAGGATATTAGCATGATAAAAATATTGATGACCTATTCCAGCAAAGATGGAATGGACAAATTACTCAATCACCCGGAATTTAAAGTAGAGGTAAATGCAAAGCCGTCACCGGAAAAATTTGCGGAGATTATTAAGGATTATGACGGTTTAATAATACGCTCAGAAGTAAAAGTAACCAAAGAAATATTTGATGCCGCAAAAAACCTGAAGCTTGTAGTAAGAGCGGGTACCGGCGTTGATAATATTGATAAAGCCTACGCCACGCAGAAAGGCGTAGTTGTAATGAATGTTCCCGGTGGCAATACTATATCCGCCTGTGAACAGACTATGGCTCTACTTATGGCTACGGCCAGAAATACTCCTCAGGCCCATGCTTCCGTAAAAGCGGGCAAGTGGGAAAAAGAAAAATTTATCGGTACGGAACTGCAGGGTAAAGTGCTTGGTTTAATAGGCCTCGGCAGAATAGGCAAGGAAGTAGCCACCCGCGCAAAAAGTTTTGAAATGACAATTCTGGCTTTTGACCCGTTTTTAACCGAAGATTATGCAAAATCCATAGGCGTTTCCAAAGCCACTCTTGATGATATATTTACCAAAGCAGATTTTATCAGCCTGCACGCGCCGCTAAATGACCAGACAAGAAACCTGATAAATAAAGATACCATAGCAAAAATGAAGCCAGGTATGAGAATTATCAATTGTGCTCGCGGCGGCATAATAAACGAGAAAGACCTTTATGAAGCTTTAAAATCAGGGAAAATAAAATCAGCTGCCATAGATGTATTTGAGAAAGAACCTACACCGGCAGATAACCCGCTGCTAACTCTTGATAATATTATTGTCACACCGCACCTGGGTGCCTCTACCGAAGAAGCACAGATAAAAATTGCGGTGGAATCCAGCGATATGATAATTGATTTTTTCACCAAAGGCATAATCCGCAATGCGGTCAATATGCCTTCTGTAGATATGGAAACCTACAAAAAGATGAAACCGTATGTTGAACTGGCAGAAAAAATTGGTTTATTGCAGGGCCAGCTGGCGCAGGGAGCGGTAAAAGAAGTTGAAATCACCTATTCCGGAGAAGTTTCATGCTTTAATACAGCCACATTAACACCGGCCTACTTAAAAGGGCTGCTTACGCCCGCACTTGATTTAAAAGTGAATTATGTAAATTCAGCTCTTATTGCAAAAGACAGGGGAATAAAAGTAAAAGACATTAAAACTTCTGAAACGGAAGATTACTCTTCGGTCATAAAAGCAAAAATTATTACAGAAAAAGAAGAACTGGTCATTGCCGGTACTGTATTTTCACACCAGTTTCCGCGTATAGTCAGCATAAAAAATCTTGATGTTGATGTGGTACCGCAGGGCTGTATGCTGGTTTATGATAATATTGATAAACCCGGCATAATAGGCAAAATGGGCACACTGCTTGGAAGCAATAATGTAAACATTGCTAGTATGCAGGTAGGCAGAGATAAAGTAGGCGGTAAAGCCATAACCATTATAAACATTGACGGCTGCCCTACTGAAAAAGTAATGAAAGAAATTGCCTTGATAGACGGCATTACAAATGTTTCTCTTGTGCAGTTATAAGCAAGAGTAACTTTTTGTTTCTTTGCTGCGTCTTCAAGTGTAGGAAGCACTAAACTTTAAAAACATGTCTGCTATAAAGATAGAAAACCTTTCCAAAACGTACCGCAGAAGCCATTTAGGCAAAGTAACTTCAAACATGGGAGTAAAAAACCTCAGTTTTGAAGTTAAGCAGGGCACCATTTATGGCCTGCTGGGTTTAAACGGCAGCGGTAAAACAACCACTATCAAACTTATTCTGGGTTTACTTTTTCCGGACAGCGGAAAAATATCTCTTTTTGATAACCCTATGCCGGACAGAAAAAAACTGTCTCTTATCGGTTACCTGCCTGAAATGCCTTACTTTTATAAATTTATGACCGGCCGTGAAATATTGCATTTTTATGCGGAATTATCCGGCGGTATACCCAAAGGCAGAGTAGCTGAAGTGCTGGATATAGTAAACCTTACGCCCAATGCCGACAAAAGAGTAAGCGAATTTTCAAAAGGCATGATGCAGAGGCTTGCCATTGCTCAAAGCCTGGTGCATAACCCGCCTCTTTTGGTCTTTGATGAACCGGTAAGCGGTTTGGATCCGCTGGCAATAAGAGAAATGAGAAGTTTTATTATGAAACTCAAAGAGCAGGGAAAAACGCTGTTTTTCTCTTCTCATTTAATATCAGAAGTAGAAAGAATCTGCGATTGCGTGGGTATTTTGCATAAAGGCGAATTTGTAAGAGAAGTAGAGCAGAAAGATTGGCGCGAAAAAAATAATCTGGAAGAAATATTTATTGATTCCATCCAAAAATAGTGGTTATGTGATTAAGTGATTAGAAGTTAGTTAAGTTTTTACTAAACACCTAACAACTAAACACATAATCACTTTATAAAACTATGAAACAGATTTTATCAATTATTAAGTACACATTAAGGCAGAGCATAAGAAACCGGGTTTATTATATCCTGGTAATTTTTGCCGCGGTATTAATTTTTGTGGCGGCACTGCTTTCTGTGCTTGGCGGGGCCCAGCCGGAAAGAATTTTGCTTGATTTCGGGCTTACTTCCATAGAATTTTTTGCTTTACTGCTTGTTATTTTTTCCGGGGTAAGTTTACTGCTGGAAGAAATAGAGTCTAAAACGGTTTACCTTATGCTTATCAGGCCCATACCTAAATGGTATTACGTAATTGGCAGATATTTGGGGTTACTGGCTTCTGTTTATCTGGCTATGATGCTGATGTATGCTATGCATTTTGGATTGCTTTTAATAAAAGGCTGGCAGATTAACCCGTTATATTTTCTTGCAGTGTTTTCTTCAATGTCAAAAATAGCCATTATCGGTTCGCTGGCTGTTTTCTTTTCTTTGTTTTCCACTTCCCAGTCTTCATCGCTGGTTTTTACCATCTTTTTGTGGATTTTGGGTCATTTCGGCCAGGAGTTGAAATTTCTTACGGATAAAATCCAGTTTATCTTTGCAAAAATATTTATTAAAGCGTTTTATTATCTCATTCCAAACCTGCAGTATTTTAACTGGCGGGACTATATGGATTCAAACTTGAACATTTCTTACTGGTTTGGGGTTTCAATAGTGTACGCTATTCTATATTCAACCCTGTGCCTGCTTCTTTCCATACGGCTTTTTAACAAAAAAGAATTTTAAACATCAACAAACAGTTCTGCTACTATGCTTAAAAAAACTGCCTTCCTATTATTACTTGCTTCATTTCTCTGCTCCTGCTACTATCTGGATAAAAAATTTGAGTACCCTTTCAAAGTAGTAGACATATCCCTTGCACAAAACCAGCCGCCCATAGAAGAATATACCTTGGCAGACCTTTCCGGAATTGTTTTCGGCGTCAGAAAAATGGCTGCGGATATTGCCTGGATACAGTTACTGCAATATTATGGCGGAAAAGAAGAATCTGAGGAAAAGCATGCCCAGGAATGCAAGGAGCATGACCATGAACATTGTGCAGACGGTGTGAATTATGGAAAGGGAAGATATAAAGTTTTACAAAAACATACACAGCGGATTGTGCGGTTAGACCCATTTTTTACCTATGCCTATATTTACGGTGGCGCCTGCCTGGCCTGGAATTTAGACCGGCCCGATGAAGGCATAGCAGTATTTAATGAAGGGATAAAAAATGTTCCTAACCAGTGGCAGTTATATCTGTATAAAATGGCAATTATTTATAAGAAGCTGGATAAGTATAATCAGATGGTAGGGGAACTGGAAAAAGCGCTCAAGCAGCCGGACTGCCCGGTAATGGTAAAAGCCATACTGGCAAATATTTACAGGAAAAATGAAAATTATATAAGGGCTTTACAGATTTGGGTGGAAATATACGATGCCAATGAATCTGAATATCATGAAAAGTCCGAAAAAGAAATTCAGGAATTGCGCGCAATGACGGGACTGTAAATAGTGATTATGTGATTAGGTGGTTAGTGATTAGTTTACCGAAGCAGTTGATAAGTTTATACGTTGATAGGTTGATAAGCAAAGACATACAAAAAAGCAATCTAATGGATGTCCGGGTTAACGCAAAGATTTATGTGTACCCGAACATGACACATAAAAAAATAAAAAACAAAAAATAAAGTTCAAAAAAAAACCAAACTTCAAAATCATTTAAATGATTTTGAAGTTTGGTTTTTTAGTTTTTCATAATCCATCAGCCAAGTTTCAGGTTTTCTTTTTTACATCTCTGTTTTGCCCAATCCCAGGTATAATCGTACAGGTGCATGCCTTTAGAGCAAATTATCATTTCGCCGTCTTCCACGCCTATTTCATCTGCCATATACTTTTTTACCAGCTGTAAACCACCCAGGTTTGAAGGAAAACCGCCCCACAAATCCCATGAACGGAAGTAAATAACAAAATGAAGTTTGCCGTAACGAATCCTGGTATCAATTAAACGCATGCAAGGCGGGTCAACTAATTTTATATCGGAAGGCATGCCTATTTCCATGGTGGCCTGGTTGGTGCCGTGGCCGGTAGTTTTATACATTTTTATTACTTCTTCTACCTGGTTGCAGTGCAGGGGCATTTCGCGCAGCATATCTTTGCCGTCAATTCTTTCGGTAAATTTTACTTTTGCATCCACTAAACGTTCACCGTAGGTGTAATCTTCGGTTTCTGTTTTCTGGCCGGTTAAAAGATAGCTTAAATAATCATTTATATAATCCATACTGGTAGGCGCTGGTATACCGCAGCCTTCAGGCATGATAGGTATAATCTGGTGGCCCGGTTCTTTTATTCTGCAGGTTATAAAATCAAACTCCAGCCTTTTCATGCCTTCATAACTGCCTCTGGTAATGGTATAAACGTGGCCTTTTTCTAAAATAGCGTTTAAGCACTGAAACCAGGCGTCATCCAAATCAAAGGCTTCCAAATGCACGGGTTTGAGGTAAATTTTTTCGGAATTCATGGGCGGGCTCCTTGGAAAAATATTTTGATGAGTAATTGTATTAAAAAAATACCCGCTTTTCAAATATATAAAATTGCATAAAAAATATTTTTAAAATAGCCATTGATTTAAGTCTGTAAAAAGATTATAATCAAGTAGCATTCCTTCCTTAAATACATTGCTCACAAAAATTTTATTCATAAAGGAGTTTCAAATGTTTAAAAAAGCTGCCCTTATTTTTACCCTGCTTTTATCTTCCATTGTGTTTGTAAATTATGTTTATTCTGATGTGCTTACCTGTGATTCGGAATTCGTGTTAGGCCAGGATACCTACACCTATACCGGTGCAAACATGACCAGCAGTACCGGTGTCTGGGGACCCAAGGGAGTTTTTATAGATCACGTAAATAACAGGGCCTTTGTTACAGATACAAATAACAGCCGTGTGTTAATTTGGAATGACCTGGCAAACCTGACGAATGGAAAATATGCAGATGTTGTAATTGGCCAGCCTGATTTTGGCTCTACCGCCTATAATTTCGGCGGCAGAAGCGCAAAAACACTTTATTGGCCGCAGGGCATAGCTGTAGATGCTTCCGGAAATTTATGGGTGGCTGATACTTATAACCACAGGGTATTAAAGTTTGATGCGCCATTTTCCAATTTCCAAAGCGCAACCCTGCGTTTAGGCCAGGGCGATTTTACAAGCGGCAGTACCTGGGGTGGGGCTTCTATGGGCCAGAACAATTTTTATGATCCTAAAGATGTTGCTTTTGACCTTCAAGGAAACCTGCTGGTGTCTGATTATAGCGATTGCAGAGTATTAAGGTTTTCAACACCTTTTTCAAATAATATGGATGCAGATTTAGTATTAGGCGCAACGGACTTTATTTTAAATACAGCAGCTGCCAATAAAGGCAACCAGAATAATCTATATTCGCCAGAAGGTATAACTGTTGACTGGTCCGGCAACGTTTGGGTAGCGGACCTGGGTAATCACAGGGCTATAAGATTTGATGTACCTCTTTCAAGCGGTATGAATGCCAACGTGGTAATTGGTTCAACGGGCGGGTTTATTAATTATGAAAGCGGTATTGCCAGGCAATACAGATTTAATTATCCCAGCTCTGTAGCAGTAGACCGTTCAAGTAATGTATGGATAGCAGATCGGGCAAACCACAGGGTATTAAGATTCAGCATTCCTATATCAAGCGGTATGAATGCTGATATTTGCATAGGCCATGGTGAATATACCAGCGGCGGAGCTAATGACAGCCATCCTTACTGCGACTACTATGCTTACCCTGAACATCTGTATACTCCATACGATATTACTGTAGATTCCGGAAATAATATCTGGGTAGCGGATAACGGCAATAACCGTGTTTTAAAATTTATGACACCCTCAAGCCAGTTTGGCGAAGCGGCGGATTTAGTTTTAGGGCAGGCAACTTTAAACAGTAACGCAATTAACGGGCTAAATAATAGGGGTTTATATCAGCCGTATGCAGTAGCGGTAGATACAATTACTGATATTTGCGCAGTAACAGATACAAATAATAACAGAGTACTGTTTTGGTATGGTATTGATTCTTTTTCAAACGGTAAGGCCGCTGATGGTGTAATAGGCCAGCCAAATTTTACCAGCGCGGCACCCCAGCAGAATAATGCCGGCGCGGTGGATAACGGTTTATATGCTCCAAAAGGCGTAGCTTTTGATGCTTCAGGAAATATGTGGGTCTGTGACTCAGGAAATAACAGAGTATTAAAATTCACAAAACCTTTTTCAGCTGCAAATCAAAGTGCTGTTCTTGTTATAGGCCAGCCGGATATGAATACAGGAACAACAGGTACCACTCAAAAGAAATTAAATGACCCAAGAAATATATGTTTTGATGCTTCCGGCAATCTTTGGGTTGCCGATGCAAGTAATTGCAGAGCTATTCGTTTTGACCCGCCGTTTGCAACCAATATGGATGCAGCCGTAGTGTTAGGCCAATCATTGTTTACTACCAATGCATATGGCGGCGGCACGCAAAACGGGCTTTCCTATCCTTATGGTGTTTTTGCCCAGTCTAATGGCAGTATCTGGGTTGCAGACACAAGTGTTCATAGAACACTAAGGTATGATGTGCCCATATCAAGCGGGATGAACGCAAATTTAGTATTAGGTCAGAGCAATTTTACAGGTATCGGGACAGGCCTTAATGCCAGCGGAACACAAACACCGCAATCCGTTTGTGTAGATGGTTTTGGAAATGCCTGGGTAGTTGATGGTTATAGCAGAGCATTACGGTATACTGCCCCGTTATCTTCTGGCATGGCATCTACTAAAGTATTAGGCCAAGCAGATTTTGGGTCAAATGCTGCAAACCGCAGTGGTACTCCCGGAAGAAATACACTTTATACTCCCAAGGGTATGGTAATAGACCAGGATGACAATCTTTGGATAGCCGATACTTACAATAGAAGGATAATGAAATTTAATAAACATTATTTTTATCTTGACGTTGCTTCCTCTACACCGAACAGTATTTACAATAATTCCGTAAGGAATATTCAGCTTACCGGGAATGATTTTGTGCAAGGTGTTGTAGTAACTTTCAAAAAAGCGGGTTCATCCAACGTAACAGCAACAAATGTAGTAGTTACCACAAATGCATACCTTACCTGTGATGTGAATTTAGTGGGTTATGCTACCGGTTACTGGGATATTGAAGCAAGTTATGGCGGTTTTTATGACATTTTGATAAGTTCATTTTTTGTTGATTCCGTAAGATTGTATTCTGTTTGGCCTTCAAGCGGATTAAAATCTGTTCCAACAAATATTTCCTTAGCCGGAGTAAACCTGCTTGCCGGCACGTCGGTTTGGCTGCAAAGGGGTGGCACACAACTTCCTGCAACCAATATAACCGTGGTATGTTCAACACAGATTATATGTACCCTTACACTGGATTCTGCGGTTACCGGTTATTGGACTGTTTATATTTCAACAGGTAATACTTCTTTATCATTAGGCAATGGTTTTTTTGTTTCAGATATTCAAACTATTTCAATTAATCCGGCAACGGGCATAAATAACCGGGTCGTGGATTGTTTAATTACCGGAGAAGGTTTTTTAACGGGAACTGAGGTAAAACTTCAAAAAGCAGGAGAAACTGATATAACAGCAACAAATATAGCCGTTATGGGAAATAACCAGATTTCAGCCCGACTTGACCTTTCCGGTTGTGCTACGGGTTATTGGGATTTATATGTTTCCACGGTTAATTCTCTTATGTCCTCCTGGAATGTTCATCCGGATATGTTTACAATAAATACAATTCTAATTAGCTCCATGACTCCTGATACTGCAGACAATATATATCCTGCAAACATTACATTATTCGGCCAGAATTTAGGTGTAGGTACTACGGTAGCTCTTACAAAATCCGGGCAAACGAATATTAATGGTACAGGTATCGTTGCATTGGATACGCAAATGTCAGCTGTATTTAATCTGACAAACGCAGCAACCGGCTATTGGAATGTAGTAGTAACTTCATGGCCGGCAACTTATACTTTAACAAACGGATTGTCTGTAAAAACCATATTAGTTTCTTCTATTACACCGCAATCAGTAAATAACGGCGGAGTAGCTTCTGTAGCGGTTAACGGGGATAATTTTGCACCCGGTTGTACCGTAACACTTACGAAATCCGGCGAAACTGCTATTCCGGCTTTAGGTACCATGCCATTAAGCGGGGTACAGCTTGGCTGTGCCTTTGACCTTACAAGTGTTGCTACAGGTTATTGGAATGTGATAGTTACATCAGGTTCCGTGAGTTATACTTTACCAAACGGTTTACAGGTTGGAACACTAATAATAAATTCCATCAATCCGCCGGATATTGGAAACCATATGCCTGCAAACATATCTGTAATTGGTGAAAGCTTTGTAGAGGGAACAATTTTAAAAATTACAAAATCCGGGGAAACGGATATTAATGCAACAAACGTAACTGTGACAAATCCTGCTTTAATGACAGGTTTGTTTGATTTAACAAATGCCGCCACCGGTCAGTGGAACGTAGTAATAACATCCGGTGTAATGACTTACACATTACCAAACGGCCTGCTGGTTTCTACAAACCGGCTTGATACGGTTAATCCTTCAGCAGAATGGAACAATAAACCTGTTAATTTTACGATAACAGGTGACAATATATTAACGGGTACTCTTATAAATATTTCTCAGCAGGGCCAGACAGATGTATATGCAACCAATCTTGTTTATGTGAGCACTTCAGAGATTAAAGGAACTATTGATTTATCCGGTTTAACAACAGGTTATTGGAACGTTGCTTTGTCTACCTGCGCAACAACCGCTACCAAAGTAAACGGCCTGCTTATAAAAACAAACGCATTAGCTAATATTAACCCTGCAGCTGGTTTAAACAGCGGTTTAATAAACGTAACGGTTACAGGTACAGATATGGCAGCAGGTACGGTACTTAAACTTACCAAAACAGCTCAGTCAGATATTTATGCTTCACTTTCAGCAGCCTCAGAAACAGAACTCACCGGCACGTTTGACCTTACAGGCGCGGCTACCGGTCAGTGGAACGTAGTAATTACTTCTGCCGGTATGAGTTCAACATTGCCAAACGGTTTTGCGGTAGGCACAATGCGCGCGGTATCTGTTTCGCCTTCCTTAACATTAAATAACAAAACGCTTAATGTAACTTTAACAGGTGAAAACCTGCTCTCTGGTACAACTCTTGCTATTACTATAAACAACCAGATAATTTCTGCTGCTGCTGTTAATGTAGTAAGTGCCACAGAGCTGACGGGCAGTTTTGACCTGACAGGTGCCGCAACAGGTTATTGGAGCGTAGTAATTACTTCGGGCAATATAAGTTCAGCGCTGGTAGATGTACTGCAAGTAAAGGCAATAAACTTAACTTCCATTTCTTCAAACATAGAAATAAACAATAAAACAAAAAGTTTTACACTCCAGGGTGATGGAATGTTTGCAGGCGCTACAGTAAAACTTTCAAAAACCGGCCAGACTGACGTGGATGCAGCAAACGTAACAGCAGGCGATACTTCTCTTGTGTGCGATGTTAGTTTATTAAATTTAACTACCGGTTATTGGGATATTACAGTAACTACCGGCAATTCAGTTGCCACAATAGCAAATGCCCTGCTCATTAAAACCATGAGCTTAACTTCCATTGTTCCTTCAAGCGGTACAGCAGGCGGTTCTTTAAGTGTGGCAATAAACGGTGAAAACATATTAGAAGGCTCTACTGTTAAATTAACCAAAGAAGCACAAACAGATATAACCGCCACAGCGGTTACAGTATCTTCCGATACACAGATTTCGTGTAGTATAAATCTTACAGCTGCAGTTACGGGTTACTGGAACATGGTAGTTACTTCTGCTCCATTGTCGGCAATTACCTTAGCCAATGCTTTTGAAGTAAAGGCAAACGAAACCGAAGCGCAACAGCCGATAGATAACACTAAAGCGGAAGAAGTAAAAATAACGCCTCCTGCCGGCGAAGTAAAAGTAGAAATACCTGCGGCTACATTTACAGAAAACGTAAAAATAAATGTAACAGTGCCTGTGACAGCGTCGCTGCCTGCAGTAACAGAAAAAACGTTAAAAAGCATAGATGTGGCGGTGGAAATTACTGCAACAAGGCAGGCAGATAACACAGAGGTTCAGCCTGAAAAAGATATTACCATTACCATAAACTACAGAGACGCAGATGTAGCAGGCATAGATGAAAGCAAAATTGTCATTACCTTCTACAGCGACGGCAATAGATGGGTAACCATACCTTCCGTACCGGACCCAGCCAATAACCGAGTAACAGGAACCGTAAAACACTTTACACTCTTTAGGCTGGCGCAGGCGCAATCTGCAAATGACCTGGATAACGTGGTAGTATATCCGAACCCGTATAAAGGAATAGACAGTATTCAGGGTGAGGGAGTAGTATTTACCGGGTTAACAGCAGATGCGGTAATAAGCATCTATAACATTGCCGGCGAGTTAGTGCGTAAATGTGATGCAACAAATATAAACGGACTGTACCTATGGGATACCACAAATGAGGCTGGTAATAAAGTTGCCGGCGGAGTTTATGTGTATTATATTAAGGATACCGCAGACAGCGCGCAGAAAGCCAAAGGCAAGTTTGCCATAATGCGCTAAAAGCAAATAATATCAAAAGAAGTATAATTCATTTATGCGGAAAATAATAACTGAAAAAAGTGAAATAGAAAAAATAATAAAACAGGCAAAAGTCTGCCGGCTGGGTCTGGCACATGAAAATAAGCCCTATATCGTGCCTATGAATTTCGGGTACGAAAATGGCTGTCTGTATTTTCATTCAAAAAATAACGGTAAAAAAATGGAAATGATAAAAAATAACAGCCAGGTGTGTTTTGAAATAGATATTGATACGCAGATAATTCAGGCAGATAAGCCCTGTAATTGGGGTATGGACTACCGCAGTGTAATAGGCTTCGGCAAGGCTGTATTGCTGGAAGATAAACAACAGAAAAAAAACGCTCTGGATATAATAATGAAACAGTATTCAAACGAAAAGACTTTCCAGTATCCGGACGAAATGTTAGATAAAGTAATAGCTATTAAGCTTATTATAGATGAAATGACCGGAAAAATAGCGGACAGCACTTCTTAGGAGATTAAATGGATGAGCAGTACATGGTAAATAAACAGAAATTCAGTAAATATTTTCTGCTGGTGGTATTTGTTTTATCATCATTATTGTTTTTAAGCCTTATTCGCTACTTTTTCCTGCAGGTAATGCTGGCAATAATCATAGCTATACTAATATATCCGGTAAATAAGTATCTGCTTAAAGTTACTAAAAATAAAGCGGGTTTATCATCTTTAATTTGCTGTATAATTGTACTGCTTGTTATATTTTTTCCTTTAATAATGATATCCCAGATTATACTGGCGCAAAGCATTGAACTTTACCACAACGCCGGGCCCCGCATAATAGAAATTATCCAGAAATTCAATGAAGGATATCTGGGTAAAATGCTGAATAATCCGCTTAACAACTGGCTGCTGGAGCATGATATTATACTGGAATGGCAATCAATAATACAAAAAACATTTAATATGTTAAGTTCATCTTTTGCCGTGCTGGTAAGCAATACATCAAAACTTACCGTAGAGTTGTTGTTTAGTTTTTTTATAATAATGTTTTCACTGTTTTATTTATTGCGTGACGGCGAAAAAATGCTGGTGAAAATAAAAGAGGTAGTGCCGTTAAACGATGATTATAAAAACACAATTGTAACCAGGTTTTATACCATGACAAACGCAACAGTAAAAGGCGTGTTGTTTATAGCGCTTATCCAGGGTTCTCTGGCAACGTTTGTCCTATGGGTTTTTGGCATTAAAATTTGGCTTTTGCTGGGTATAGTAATGTTTGTTTTTGCAGTCATACCGTTTGTAGGTATAGGCGCGGTATTGGTGCCTACGGGTATAATAAAAATAATTTCCGGTGATTTAGTGCAGGGAATAGCGATTATAAGTATAAGCATATTTTTTATTTCGCTTATAGATAATGTACTAAGGCCCAGAATAGTGGGTTATCATGCGGGCATGCATGACCTTTTGGTATTTTTTTCCATGCTTGGCGGCATAATGACTTTCGGGCCGGCAGGTTTTTTAATTGGGCCGATAATTGCGGCTGTATTTTTATCTATTCTTGAGATGTATAAACTGGAGTTCCTGCAGAAAGCAGAGCTTACGGACACTAAAAACTCTTCAAGCTGACAGTCCTTTTCCATTCTAATTATTTCAACAACCCTTCATTGCATCTTGCATACTTAAAAACAACTTTAATTTACAAATAAAATCAAAAAAAGTATAATCGAATTATATTAAATAAATTAGTCTGGTCTGAAATATGAAAAAATACTATCCTTATTTTTCCGAATGCCGTAAACTCCTTATTTTTAGTTTTTCTTTGTTATTAGGCGCTCTTTCCTGTGAGCTTCTTTTACCCCAGATTTCCGGTGAAACAATAAATTATCTCCGTGACGTGGCCGCAGGCAAAGTAACAGGAAAATTCGATCTGTGGCCCTACGTTATTTCATTTTTGTGTTTGTCCGTGCTTAGAAGCGTGATAAACCGCAGAAAGGGAATAATAGACACTTCTATTACCACCACCATTATCAAAAACATCCGGTGCAGGGTGTATGATAAATTGCAGAAACTTTCTTTTAATTATCACGACAATACAGCTTCCGGGCAGATTATCTCACGCGTTATTCATGATGTAAATGTGATGAGGGGTTATTTTGCCACATTGTTTTTTACTGTGCCGGAAATAATAATATTTCTGCTGGGCGCTACGGTATTAATGCTCAATATTCACGTAAAGTTAACGCTGGTGGCCCTGTGCACGGCGCCTGTTACGGTATATCTGATGATAAAGTTTAAGGGCGCCCTGCATAAGCTCTGGCGCAAGACGGATGATTTGTACGGTGATGTCTCCACTGTTTTACAGGAAAATATAGCGGGTGTAAAAGTAGTAAAATCCTTTGCCAAAGAAAATTATGAAATAAAAAAGTTTAACAATAAGGTAAACATTTTTCTGGACAGTTTTACAGATGCCGTAAGTTACTGGGCCAAAAGGGTGCCTATGGCGCATTTTATTTTCGGGTTAAGCATGCCGCTGGCTTTGTGGTACGGAGGCATTTTGGTAATAAGGCAGGAAATAAATATAGGTGACCTGACAAAAGTACTGTTTTATCTTATGGGTTATGGCTGGAGGATAAGCAGAATAGGCCATATAGTAAATACTATTGAAAATGCGCACGCTGCCGGCGACAGAATATGTGAAATTATAGACACCAAAACAGAAATAGCAGATAAAGAACATGCCTTAACGCTAAACAATCCCTCCGGGAGCATTGAATTTGCAAATGTAAGTTTTTCTTATAAAGAAGGCAAAAACGTGGTGCAGAACGTCAGTTTTAAAATTAAACCGGGAGAAATAATAGGGATAACAGGGCCCACCGGGTCCGGGAAAACATCTTTGATAAATTTGCTTCCCAGGTTTTATGAGCCGCTTACAGGAAAAATATGTGTTGACGGCGTTGATATCCGCAACATCCGCCTGGATTCATTAAGGAAAACAATTAAAATGGTTTTTCAGGAGACTTTGCTGTTTTCTGCCACAATAAGTGAAAATATAGCTTATGGAAAACCTGATGCCTCCCATGAAGAGGTAGAAAACTGCGCGCAGTTAAGCCAGGCGGCAGGATTTATTAATGGGTTTGAAAAAAAGTACGACACAATAGTAGGCGAAAGAGGCGTTACCTTAAGCGGCGGGCAAAAACAAAGGGTATCAATAGCCAGGGCCGTCCTGCCGGGCCCGAAAATACTGGTGTTAGATAACCCCACATCAAATTTAGATTCGGAAGTAGAGCGTATAGTAATAGAAAATATACTTAACCTTAAGCTGACTATAATTATAATAAGCCAGAAAATGAACGTACTGCGCAAGACAGACAGAATATATGTAATGGAAGACGGCCTGATAACTGCTTCCGGCACGCATCAGGAATTAATAAGTAAAGAAGGTTTTTACAAAGAGATTTATGAGGAACAGGTTTTACTGAAATGACCCATCGTTACGAAGAAGAAAAACTGGAAACTAAACGGCCTAACATTAAAATTGTTATGCGGCTGAGTAAATATATTTTAAATCACAAAGCCGTATTTATTTTTAATATAGTTATCAGCATAATAGCCGTTATACCGGCGATTATTGAACCGCATATTATAAAAATCTGTATTGATAAATATATATTGCCCGGTGAAATGCAGGGCATTCTGATTATTAGTTTATTATTCCTGGCAAATAAGTTTTTCGGTTGGGTTTTGACCATGTTTGAGGCAATACGTACCACCCGCCTGGGGCAGAGGGTGCTAAATGATATAAGGATGGAAGTTTTTAAGCATGCCCAGAAACTTTCTATGGATTATTTTGATACCACACCGCAGGGAAGAATAATTGCCCGCGCTGATACGGATATTGATACCATGGAACACGTGATGACCTGGGGTGCGGGAATATTTCTAAACAGTTTTCTTACTTTAATAGGCGCGCTGTACTTTATGGCAAAGTATAACCCGAAATTATGCCTGCTGGTTTCGGTGGTTTTGCCGCTTCTTTTTATTGCCACCTACATATTTCAGAAAGAAGGCGTGAAAGCCTACCGTAAATTAAGGGAATCAGCCACGCGCATAACCGCCAACCTGGCAGAAAACATTTCCGGAGTAAAAGTAGTGCAGTCTTTTGTGCGGGAAGATAAAAACCTCTCACATTTCCGGCAGTTAACCACAGACCATGCAAAAAATTCCGTTAATTCAGCCAGGGTCTGGTCAACATATTTTCCTTTTATAGGCATAGTAAACGCGCTGGGAATTGTAATAATAATATTTTACGGCGGTAATTTAGTTTACCAGGGGCAGTTAAAAATAGGCGAACTCAGCGCCTATATAATCTACCTGGGCATGTTTTTTGAACCTATACAAACCATGGGCGAACTTTATAATAATTTACTGGCCACGGGAACTGCCGCAGAACGTATTTTCCAGCTGTTGGATGTAACACCAAGAATAGTAGATAAGCCGAAAGCACAGGATTTAACCATAAACGGCAGGGTGCGGTTTGAAAATGTGCATTTCCATTACAGGGAAAATAAATGGATACTGAAAAATATAAATTTTCAGGCCAATCCTGGGCAGACCATTGCGTTAGTGGGCCCCACCGGTGCAGGAAAAACCACAGTTGTTAATCTGATAGCACGGTTTTATGACCCTCAGCAGGGCAGTATTTATATTGATGATAAGCCTATAGATAATATCACGCTGTATTCTTTGCGGTCCCAGATGGGTATTGTACCGCAGGATAGTTTCCTGTTTTCCGGAACAGTAATTGAAAACCTGAAATACGGCATAGAAAATATTACTGATGATGAAGCCATAAAAGCGTCCAAGGAAATCGGGCTGCACCCGTTTATAGAAAAGCTGAGCAAGGGTTATCAGACCCAGGTAAAAGAGCGCGGCGCCGGCATAAGCGAAGGAGAGCGCCAGCTGATTTGTATTACCAGGGCGTATATTTCAAACCCGAGGATACTGATATTTGATGAAGCCACCAGTTCCATAGATACGCAGACAGAAGTAAATATTCAAAACGCGCTGGATAAACTGCTGAAAGGAAGGACGTGTTTTGTAATAGCGCAAAGGCTGTCAACTATTAGAAAAGCGGATATAGTTATGGTAGTAAGTGACGGGGAAATAATTGAAAAAGGTACTCATTCGGAATTATTGAATTTGTCGGGTTTTTACAGCAGGATGTATAAAGAGTTTGTGTTTAACCAGTAGAAATGCAGGTATTAATGAAATTTTGCAACCAGATAAGTATTGAGAACATAACTGCCTAAAATACCAGGGCTGAATTCACGGCCGCCAGCACCGTCAAAATGATATAAACTTAACCCCAGGTAACCATTCTTAAATATTTCATATCTAAAGTAAGGGTAAAGCATAAAACTATCATCAAGAAGATTTCCTATATAAGTAATGCCGTAGTTCATTTCTGAGTAAGTAATTATATTGAAATCAAACATCAAATACTGCCGGCCGAAAGTCATCCTGGGCAAAGACATTAGTTCAGAATAGTTACTGTAATCAGGCATACCGCTTTCATCATAAAAATATTCAACAGCAATGAAATAATATTTTGCAAAAGAGTAATCCGCGCCGAGACTTGTTTTAAAAGTATCTATTTTTTCTTTTTGGTTAAACCCATAGTAAAGTTCAGACCATAAACCAACCACAGCATCTCCCTTGCAGGTAAATCCCAGTACATTATTTTCAGAACCGGAATCGTGTAAAAAAATAAAATTATTATCAAACGTTCCCAAATGTATTTCTGTGTTAATTGCAGCAACTGAATTATTCATTTGGCCTGAAAGCGCTGAATTTGTTGAAATGTAGGGGGTTATATGCCCTGTATCCATAGATGGAATGGCAAGAAATTCAATAGAGGAAAGGCCAGAGATGTAATATTTAGCAGAAACGCCGTCAATGCCCTGATGGCTGAGCATATTCAAGTAAAAGGTTTGGGGAATAAATAGATCAAGCGGCCTGAAAACTTTGGCCCTGCCCCACCCGGGAAGAAAACGGCCAATAGTAAATTCATAATCATTTCTTGAAAAACTTGTATTAAAAGTGTTTATAACAAAAAAGTCTGTATTATTTGAAACGATGGCAGGATTATTTTCGGAATAAGCGTAAGCATATTCAAGTTCGCCGCGGGTCCGGAAAAAATCAGTGGGCCTGGCATCAAGTTTTAAATCAAGTATGCCCGTGCCTATATTTGTCGTGCTGTTATCTTTAAAAGAAGAGAGTGTTTGTCCATAAAATCTTCCATCCCAGAATATTTCAGAATAAAGAGGTGTAGACAGGAATAACAATGCCAGATAAAAAATTACGACAGTAGGTTTTATATTCGTACTATTTCTCCAGATTTTTTTTAGAAAAAACCGATTCATTTACAGGTTCATCAAGCACAACGGATTCCATTTCAAATAGCGTGTAGGAACCTTCCCTTTGTTTATCTTCCATTTTTACCTTTACAGGAAAATATTTACCTTTGATTGTTTTTACTTCCTGGACAACCATCTCTTTTAAAAGCATTCCTGAAAGAGCAAAATACTGAATTTTAAGGGGTACAAATTGTTCTTTATCAACCCACATTATAAGCCGTGAATAGGTTATTTTTTTTACTTTTGCGTTAAGTTCAAGTATATAGCATTCCTTGTTACCAATATTTTCACTGCCGGTAAGAGCGGGATTGTATTTATCAATAAGTTTTTCATTATCCATTGAATCTTCGTATGAATAATCAGACCCCATCATAGATTCGCGTAGTTTATGTCCGGATATTTTATCGGCTCTTTCCGCATAAGCGCCTTTAACCCAGAGTTCATCACCAAGTTTTAAATATTTTGTTCCCCGGTCTCCGGGATTTGTAAATTCAATATATGCTTTATCATTACCCCGGGCTATTGCATTGAATGTTTTAATGCGTGGTTTTTTTCTTGTGCCTTTATTTATTGTCATAGTGCCGATGTATTTTATGGATTGATATATGCTGTTATCATCTGCTTTTGATAATATTCCTTCCGGAGTAATTGCTAATGCCTGTGCTGAAATTAGGAATGTTGCCATTAATGTTGCCGTTAATGTTTTCATTAATGCTGTTATTTGTTTTTTCAAAAGAAACACCTCTTTGTGAAATCGATTTTCCTTATTTTCTGTAAATTATAAATGAATGTTAATATGACGGCCGCAGGAAGAATCTGCAGGCGTAATTATTTGCCTTAAAGTATTCCTCTCATTGCTTCTGCCGGTTCAATTTTTGCTGCTTTAGTAGCAGGGATAAATACGCATACAGAAGAAATTAAAACCCCGAAAATAAATGAATAAAGGAGAATATCCAAACCAAAGCGGGGATAAACTATTTCTGAAAACTGCAGGTTCATGCCGCCGCCGGTTAATTTTGCAATGTTTATTCCTGTTATTGAAAGGTAGAGGCTTATAGCTCCTCCTATTACAGTTCCTGTAAAGCTTCCCATAGCGCTTATAATTACGGATTCATAGAAGAATAGCTTGATAATTGCAGTTCCTCTCATGCCCAGGGCAGCTATGGTGCCAATTTCTTTCATTCTTTCATAAATCACCATCATAGTTGTATTAATTATAACCAGGCAGGCAAGGAAAATAATTCCGATAAATATTATATCGTAAGTCTTGGTTAAAGTAACAAACATTTTGTAGTATTGGCCGTCTTTTTGATATTCCCAGGGATAAGCTATATAAGGGTTAGCCTGCTGGGTATAGAATTGTTCATTTATTTTTTTTGATACAGGAATGCTTCTATGCATATTATCCAGATAAACGGCCAACTCTATTACTTCATTTTCCATTTTCAGGAATTTTGCCGCGGCAGAAAGAGGAATATAAAAATATGTTTTATCAAATTCCGAAATACCGTAAGAAGAAATTCCTGAAATTTTAAACGTCATATGCCCCAGGCCGTCTTCGGCTGTTTTAGTCATCAGGGTAATTTTATCTCCGGATTTAACGCCTATTTCCCGGGCTAAAATTTCACCAATTACAATCTCCTGTACTCCGGGGGAATATTCATTGAACATACGGCCGGCTATAATTTTGTCTTTTAAAGGATTTACCGGGTATTCAAGTTTTTGGTCTAATGCAAACCCAACAAGGTTTTTCATTTTTCCGTTTAAATTAAGAATTGCGCCGAATTTGGTTCTGGGCAGGACATATTTAATACCTTCAATTTTCTTTAATAAATCTATAACTTCATTATAATTATTTTCATATCCATAAATATTAAGGTCAAGAGGCATAAGTTTTTCTTCTTTCAGGTAATCTTTATTTATAACTTTAACGTGAGCTGTTTCAAAAGAGAATACATTGTTTTTAACGTTATTAAAAAGGCCGGTTGTATAAGATTTCATAAAACATACAATCATAACAGCCATGGCTATGGCAAAAGCTGACAGCGCTGTGCGTTTTTTATTGCGGCTGATATTTCTGAAAGCCATCCGGTAAATATATCCTGATTTCATAAGGTGCTCCTAAAGGTATCTTATAGAGTCTGTAATTTCCATCTTTACAGCTTTTTTTGAAGGCAGAATACTTACCAAAACACTGCATAAAATTCCGAATATAAAAGCAGCAAGCATCATTCCCGGATTCCATTCATTATAAAATATGGTACCGGTTCTGTAGCCAAAATCCATGTCTTTAAAAGATGAGGTAAAATCCAGCCCCACATTGACGCCATAAATGGTTAAACAGACACCTAAGAAAAGGCCCATAACAGACCCTATCAGACCAAGCCCGGCGGCTTCAATTATAAAACATTTAATAACGTCGTTGTCTCGCATGCCCAGCGCCCTGAGCATGCCCATTTCTCTTACTCTTTCAAATATGGACATAGTCATTGTATTAATAATTCCGACGGCAACTATTACAAATATTAAAAATATCATAATTTTAGAGCCGCCTTTTTTTGTCTGGCTTATAGCCAGGTAGTCTGAGCCGTATTCCTGCCAGGTTTGGGTAGTAAGTAGGGTAAGCTTTTTTGAAGCCAATAAAGTTTTTACTTTGTTTAGCGCAGGCTGATTATCGCCGTTTTCAGTACGAAATGCGATTTCAGAAGCCATTCCTTCCAGCTGAAGGTTGTTTTCAGCCATTGTTCTGGTGATAAACAACTGGTTTTTGTTTACAATAGGATTAGGGCAGTCAAATATACCGGTTACTTTCAGGCGGAGTGCCTGCATGGTATTATATTTAGTCCGGGTTTCCATTATAATATATTCACCAATATCTATGCCCAGTTCTTTTTTACAGTAAGCGCTGATAAGTATTCCTTCACTGTTTTTATCAAGATAATTTCCCTGGATAATATTGTCTTTAATTTTAAAAACTTTGGCGTCAAGTTCCGGGTCTATGGCAAATACAACATACGGCAACCCAAACCCGCGTTTATAGCTCATCATACTTCTAAACCCGGTTCTGGGGGATGAAAAACACCCTGTATTTTCTGCAATTATGAGGACTTTTTCTACTTCAGGTTTTTCAATTACAGAGTCAAGGGGAAAATCTTTTCTGTCATCCGCATATTCTTTGGTGCAGACAATAAAATTGCCGAATTCATAATTTTTTAAATTGCGCTTGGACTCATTATCTGCCCATTTTAACATTCCATCCATCCAAATAAGCAGAGCAATGCCAAAGGCTATGGCAATACTGGTAATAATTGTTCTTTTTTTATGCCTGGTTAGGTTTTTAAACGCCAGAATTACTATGTTTTTCATGATTTTTTGCCGCCGTTATCGCTTGTTATCATGCCGTCACGGAGGTTTATTATGCGCGTGGCATAGTCCATAACCATTTTGTCATGTGTTGAAAAAATAAACGTGGTTTGTTTTTTCATATTTAAATCTTTCATAAGAGCCATAATGTCTTCACCGGTTTTAGAATCAAGGTTTGCAGTAGGTTCATCCGCAAGAATTAAAGCCGGTTCCTTTACCAGAGCGCGGGCAATGGCCACTCTCTGCTGCTGTCCGCCTGAAAGTTCTGACGGTTTTCTGTTTTCCAGGCCTTTCAGACCAACTTCTTCCAATATTTTCATGGATTTTTCTGCGCATTCATTTTCCGGCAGGTTTTTTTTAAGGGATAAAACAAAATTAACATTTTCAAATGCGCTTAAAACAGGAATCAGGTTAAAAGTCTGAAAAACAAAACCTATATTTTCGCATCTCAAATCAGCAAGCAGGGTTTTATTTTGTTCTTTTATTAGAATCCCGTTAATTTTCAGATTGCCCTCTGTTACTTTATCCAGGCAGCCTATTAAATTAAGAAGCGTGGATTTTCCGCTTCCGGAGGGGCCTACAATGGCTGAAAATTCGCCTTTTTCAAAACTCAAGCTGATATCTTTAAGTGCAGAAACAACGCTGGCACCTACCTTGTATTCTTTTGAAACATTATTACATTCAACTATCGGCATTGTCATTTCCTCCTGATTTGTATTAAAACCCTGCATTTATTCCTATTGAATAGGTCAATAATGAACCCTTTGCTTTTGATATATTCAAAACACCAAGCTGTATGCCTTTTAAACTAACTCTGCAATAATTTACAAGAGCCAGCTGAATACCTTTTACATTTTTGGCATCATTGTACAGCCCGCAGGCCTGTACTCCGTAAGCTTTATCTGCGATATTATTAAATAAATTTGCCTGCAAACCATAAAAACTGTCTGTTTGATTTCCTGCAATACATATCTGCAAACCTTTAATGGAATCTGACTTGTTATTAGCCAGCACAGCCAGCTGCATGCCGTTTACATTTCCTGCTTTATTGCCAAACCCTGCCGCTTGAATACCGTTAATTGAATCTGCCATGCTCATTACGTAGGAAAGCTGTAATCCGTTTAAGTGTTTTGCTTCGTTGCCAAAGAAACAATACTGAAAACCAGAAACATTTTCTGAAACAATAGCAATAAGCCCCAGCCCTACGCCTGCTATGTTTGGTTTATCAAACACGGCATGGCCGGGCGCCAGAGAAAGTTTAAGTGCTGTCCAGTTTATTGTAGTTGTCGAGTCAGTTTGCAGGGTAAAATCAGCGTTATCCTGCGAAAATATATCAGTGTTAATTGAAAAGACTAAAACAAAAAACGTAATTATGATTTTTTTCATTAGTTTATCGGTATGTTTTATCAAACGGGTATATAAGAATGATACCATAATTTACGGTATGTGTTAAGAGTTTTAAACGGCTGGCATGACGTTTATTAAAAAGCAGATATAAGGTATAATATAATATATGAGATTACTAATAGTTTCAAACAGACTGCCTTTTAGTGTTGAAGAAAATGAAGGTAAAATCAGTTTTAAAGAAAGTACCGGAGGCCTGGTTACCGGTATAAGCGCTTATCTTGATTCATTAAAAAACGCTTCCTTTACAAAGCAGGAACATGTTTGGATTGGCTGGCCCGGCAATGAAATAAACCCGAAACTTGAAAATGACCTGAAGAAAAAAGCTCTTGCTGATTTTAACGCTTATCCGGTTAATATTGATGAAAAATCCATGGATTGTTTTTATAACGGGTTCTGCAACAAGACTATCTGGCCTTTATTTCATTGTTTTCCAGTTTATACAGCTTATAATGAAACATTCTGGAATTATTATAAAAAAGTAAATGAACATTTTTGTGAAGCAATAGTGAAAATTGTAAAACCCGGTGATTTAATCTGGGTTCACGATTACCACCTTATGCTCCTGCCGAAGTTATTAAAAGAAAAATTGCCGGATACGCCAATAGGGTTTTTCCTTCATATACCTTTCCCGCCTATAGAAATATTCAGGCTGCTTCCTAAAAAATGGCGCGTAGAAATACTTGAAGGGCTTATAGGTGCTGATTTGCTTGGTTTTCATACGCATGATTATACACAGAATTTTTTAAAGTGTACTTTGCGTTTGCTGGGGTTTGACCATAACATGGGCAATATCACCACAGAAAACAGAATATTAAAAGCCGATACTTTTCCCATGGGAATTCATTTCCAGAAATATCATGACACAGCAAGCCTGCCGGAAGTTCAGGAGGAAAAAGAAAAACTTAGATCAACTTTAACCGGATTGAAAACCATTCTTTCGGTTGACCGCCTTGATTATACAAAAGGAATATTAAACAGGCTTGAAGGTTACCAACTGTTCCTGCAAAACAACCCCCAATGGCAAAAAAAGGTTGTAATGATATTAGTTGTAGTCCCTTCACGCATAGGAATAGATAATTATCAGAAAATGAAGGCAGCGCTTGATGCGTATGTTGGAAAAATTAATGGCAGGTTCGGAAGCCTGGACTGGACACCCATTCATTATCAATATAAGTATCTGCCGTTGAAGCCCCTGGTTGCTTTATATACTACCTGCGACGTTGCTATGATTACTCCTCTAAGAGACGGTATGAATCTTGTTTCCAAAGAATACATTGCATCATTGACAGATAAAACCGGCGTATTGATTTTAAGCGAAATGGCAGGGGCAGCAAAAGAGCTTGGCGAAGCTATAGTTATTAACCCTAATCATAAAGAGGAAATTGCCGAAGCTCTAAAAGAGGCGCTTGAAATGCCTGAGGAAGAACAAAAAAGAAGAAATACCATAATGCAAAAAAGGCTTCAGGAATATGATGTTATCCGTTGGGCAAACGATTTTACGCAGGAATTGACGGATATAAATGAATTCAAGCAGAAATTCAATGCAAGACTGTTGAATTCTTCTGATAAAAAACAGCTTATTAAAAGCTTTAAGGATGCCGATTCAAGAATTATTTTTATGGATTATGACGGAACCCTGGTGCCGTTTGCCGGGCTTCCGGAAAATGCCTATCCTGATGAAGAAATCCTGCAATTGTTAAAGTCATTTTCACAATACCCCGGCACAAAAATTGTTATTGTAAGCGGCAGGGACAAGCAAACTCTGCAGAATTGGCTTGGAAATACCAGCGTAGACATGGTTTCTGAACACGGTGTCTGGATAAAAGACAGCGGCAGTGATTGGCAGTTATTAAAACCCTTAACTTCGGACTGGAAATTAAAAATAACGCCAATTCTGAAGACTTATTCTGACAGGTTGCCCAGATCTTTTGTGGAAGAAAAAGAATTTTCCGTTGTATGGCATTACCGCAGGTCTGACCCTGAACTGGCCTCAATCAGGGCTAAAGAGCTTATGGATGACCTGATTTCCTTTACTGCTAATATTGATGTTCAAATACTGCAAGGCAACAAGGTAATTGAAATCAGAAATTCTGGTATTAACAAAGGAATTGCGGCAAATTACTTTCTTTCAAAGAATAAATACGATTTCATTATGGCTTTTGGAGATGACTGGACTGATGAAGACCTTTTTAAAAGCCTTCCTGATAACGCCCATTCTTTTAAGGTTGGTATTTCGCCTTCACATGCGAAATATAATTTGAAAAACTATAAAGAAGTAAGAACCCTTATTGAAGGCCTAATAAAATAGCACAAACATAATTATTTTTACGGTTTTTAAATCTCTTTTTTTAGAATATTGGCTATGCCGTTTATGGGGATAGTTATCCAGTCAGGGCGGTTGTTGAGCTCATAACCAAGTTCATAGACGGCTTTTTCAAGCATAAAAATATCAAGCAGGTTTTCAATTTGTTTACGGTCGTTTGGAATAAAAACAGCCTTGTCAGCTGTTTCAAGATATGAAGTTAAAAAAGTACCGGCTGTATATTTATACCATAGAAGCATCCACTCTTCCATTTCTTTAAAATCTTCAGTTTTTATTGTCTGGTGTTTTATAAGCGAAGTATAGGCCGCATAATGCAAAGACCTTATCATTCCCGCAATGTCCTTTAAAGAAGATTTTTTAAGCCTTCTTTCGTTTAAAGACCTCATCGGTTCGCCTTCAAAATCAATACTCTCAAAATCATTTCCCGTAAAAAGCAGCTGTCCCAGGTGGTAATCACCATGAATTCTGATTTTCATGCCTGATATTTTTTCTTTAAAAATAAGTGAAAATCTGTTTATTATTTCTTTTTCAAAAGTTGTTAATTTAGCGGTTTTTTCTTTAAGGGTGTCCGGCAGGGATTTTTGGTTTTTTTTCAAGGTATCAAAAACTTTTTTTGTTAATCCCTGCATAGACTGGTAAAGAGAACGCTGGTAAAGGGTGGTAAAAGGTTCAGGCGCAAAATCCGGGTTTTCAGAATCAGAAGAAAGAGCAAAATGCAGCTGGGCAGTCCTGGTTCCCAGCAGTTTCATCATTTCAATATAATCAACGCCTATGGTTTCCTGTATGATCAAGGGTATTTCTTTGCAGCTGACATCAAGCAGGGATTCCGGTGCCGAAGGCGGTTTTTTTATTTCCGGGAGTTTTGTAAGTATTCTTTCATAGTAACGTGTAAGTGAATCAAGGGTATGCTGCCAGGCATCTGCCGGATTGCTTATGGTGCCCTGAAGTATTCCCACTGCCATTGGTTTAGAATTGTGTTTGGTATATTCTATCATTCCGGCGAAAGGAGGGGCATTTCTGAAATTTGTTTTTTCTGTAAGAAATTTCCCTATTTCAATTTCGGGATTTATGCCTTCGTCAATTCTTCTGTAAAGTTTTAAGAATAGTTCATTTCCAAAAAGGATTGAAGTGTTGCTTTGCTGGGCGCTGGAAACAGTAGATTTTTCATTTGTAAAAGATTTTCCCGAAAGAAGCATCTTTTTTAAATATTTGCCCGGATGGCCTGTCAGCCTGCCATTTGCTGTTTCAAAACTGTGTTTTTTTTCTATCATCAAAAGAAGGGTTTTCCTGAGCTCTTCATTATAAATACCGTCATAAATTATCCCTTCCTCAAAGTTGATTTTAAGGTTAGCAATTACTGAATAAGGCAATTCGGTTTTTATTGTCTGTGCAGTAGGCCCGGTTGCCAGGCACACCGGCAGCAGATAGATTTCAGACAGCCCTTCAATAAATGTTGTTTCAAGTATAAGAATTCGTTCATTATCCTGCAGTTCAATATTTTCGATTATCCTTACTTGCTGTATTTTTTGTGATTTGCTTTTGAACCACCTGCATTTTACAAGGTATTCGGGGAGAACCTTGCGTTCTAACTGTTCCTTGGCCTTTCCTTTTATTTCTCCTTCAATGTTTATATTGAAAACATTTTTGCTTCCTTCAATTAGTTCAATATCTTCTTTCTTGAGTTCAAACCAGAAGTAATCATAAAACCCGAGAGTAAACACATAGGGCGATTCTTTAATGGCAGGAAAACGGTTTTTGCTGAATATTTCCTGGAGAAAATAGCCGGCATATTTAGAAAGGTCAAGTTCTACTGACTGGGAAAACCGTGAGAGGTTAATTACAATAAGTATTATTTCATCTTTATATGTTCTGGTAAAGGCCAGTACCCTGGGATTATTTGAAGGTAAAAATTCCAGGCTCCCGCTTCCAAAAGATTTAAAACGCTTTCTCATGGCAACAACCCGTTTCATCCACCACAAAAGCGAGGACTGGTTGCTCTCATTGTTTTCTACATTTATTGCTTCATAATGGTATTCCGGGTCTATAATAATAGGAAGGTATAACTTTTGCGGATTTGCGCGGGAAAACCCGGCATTTTTATCTGAACTCCATTGCATGGGAGTCCTTACACCGTTTCTGTCGCCAAGGTAGAAGTTATCACCCATGCCAATCTCATCCCCATAATAGATTACCGGCGTGCCGGGCAGGGAGAAAAGCAGAATATTCATAAGTTCATATTTTCTCCGATGGTTGCCCAGAAGTGGTGCAAGCCTGCGCCTTATACCTATATTTATTCTGGTGTTCGGATCTTTTGCATAGACTCTGTACATATAATCTCTTTCTTCATCTGTTACCATTTCAAGGGTTAATTCATCGTGGTTTCTTAAAAATAGCGCCCACTGGCAGTTATCAGGGATGGCTGGTGTCTGCTCAAAAATATCAATTATGGGGAATCTGTCTTCCATCCACATTGACATAAACATTCTTGGCATAAGCGGAAAATGAAAGGTCATCTGGCAGGAATCACCCTTGCCGAAATAGGCAGCTGCGTCTTCAGGCCATTGATTGGCTTCTGCAAGAAGCACCCTGCCCGTATATTTTGAATCTATATGTTGTCTTATTGTCTGAAGATACTCATAGGTTTCCGGCAGGTTTTCACAATTTGTGCCTTCTTTTTCAAAAAGGTACGGGATGGCGTCAAGGCGCATACCGTCAACACCCATGTCAAGCCAGTAATCAATAACTTTAAGTATTGCTTTCTGCACATGAGGGCTGTTATAGTTCAGGTCCGGCTGGTGGGTATAAAACCTGTGCCAGTAATAGGAATTGGCAACAGTGTCCCAGGCCCAGTTGGAGGTTTCAAAATCTTTGAATATTATTCTTGCATCCTTGTATTTTTCCTGGGAGTCGCTCCAAACGTAAAAATCTCTTGCTGTTGAGCCTTTCGGCGCTTTTCTTGCTTTTTTAAACCAGGCATGCTGGTCTGAAGTATGGTTTAGCACAAGTTCTGTTATTACGCGGATACCGCGCTGGTGTGCTTCATTTAAAAAGTTTTTAAAATCTCTCAGAGTGCCGTAATTCGGGTGAATACTAAAATAATCGGCTATATCATAACCGTCATCTTTCAAGGGTGAAGGATAAAACGGCAGCAGCCAGATAGTGTTAATCCCAAGATTATTCAAATAATCAAGTTTACCGGTAAGTCCTTTGAAATCACCTATACCGTCATTATTGCTGTCACAAAATGACCTTACGTGTAATTCATAGATAATGGCATTTTTATACCAGAGAGGATCATTCTCAAAATAAAAGCATTTTGTTTTAGCGGAAGGTTTTTTCATGTTATTTTATTATTGTTTGTCAGCTTTTTAATTTATAAGGAAATAGGATTCACCGGAACTCTACTGCAATCTATTCAATTGTTTGCTACACACCTATTGTATCAAATTGAAAGAAGTATATTAATAGTTGTCTTCAAAATGGTAGTGGGAGATTGAAAATACAATTTACACTACAAAACGCAAAAAAATAGGAAAACGTAGTGTAAGGAAAAAACAGTTGCCAGTTGCCCATAAAAAAAGCACCCTAGAAAGGATGCTTTTTTTATGGGGTAGGTAACCGGATTTGAACCGGCAGCCTCCTGGGCCACAGCCAAGCGCTCTAACCAATTGAGCTATACCTACCACTTTGTGCTTTCTGAATATATTTAAGTTTAAAGAACAGTTTTTATAGTAAATCCCGCTATTGCGGGATAGCGCTCCCCTGCTTCGCTGGCATATTTTGTTAACCGCAGCTAAACGCTGTAACAAAATATAGCTTTGCAGGACACTGTAACCGGATAATTGAGCTATACCTACCACTTTGTCGCACCCTAACGGGTTCCCTCACTTGCTAACGAAGGAAGCGTTCGGTGCTCTATGAAACTGATAGTGGTTACGTGGTTAAGTGTTTAGTTGTTAGTAAGGATTTTACTAATCACAAAAGCACTAATCACTTATTCACTGTTTTAATAAGTGGGCCCGATGAGACTCGAACTCATAACCACCTGCTTAGAAGGCAGGTGCTCTATCCAATTGAGCTACGGGCCCAAAATTTTCCCAATGATTCATTCTTTTAATTGATATTGGAACGCCTATTCGGCAAAAGAACAATGTACAAATAATAACGGAATGATTTTTTATGTATACCAATCTACGATTGGTGGTGCTCTCCTGCTTCGCTGGCATTTTTTGTTAACCATAGCCATCGGCTACAACAAAACATAGCTTCGCAGGACACTGTATCAGGATAATTGAGCTACGGGCCCAAAATTTTCAAAAATCAATAACTAATTCAAAAATTCTTAGTATGAAATTATATAAACTTAAAGTATCAAAATCAAGAGTTTAAGGCAGATTAAGGTATTATTGGGATAAATAATACCTATTGACTTTTCATTGAAGTTGTGTTATATATTAACCAGATGGTTAAACCATTTGGTTAACTGTCAGCAGGGCTTTAGCGAACCATAAAAAATTCTATTCTTCGAGCGAATGCAGAGAGTCGAGAAGGAAAACAGTGGTTTTATTCGGCACTAATTCGCAGTCATTCGGGAACTAATTCGTTTTTATGAAAAAATCTAAAATAAACCTTAAAACCAAAGACAAAATAATGCACCATGCCATTCATGAGTTCATTGAACATGGGTATCATGGCGCCCGCATGCAAAACATTGCGGAACGCGCCAAAGTAAATAAAGCCCTTATTTTTTACTATTACACCAGTAAAGACCAGATTTATAAGGAAGTGCTGGGCAGAATTTTCAAAACTATTTTTGAACGCCTGAACAATTTAAGCGATGAACCTACCTCCGTAGAAAACAAGGTACGCCAGATTGTAGATGTATATATGAGCGTATTGATAGATTATCCGGATTATATAAAACTGATGATGTATGAACTTTCCAGCGGCGCCAATACTGTAAAAGAACTAAATCCTTTTGGGGCTTTGGGTATGCCGTTTAGCCCTATGGGCGGGAAAATATATAGTTTTTTTGACGGAAAAATCCGTGCCGGTGAAATGAAGCAGGTGGATATAATACAACTGATAATAAGCATAGTAGGCCAGATAATTATAAGTTTTATTGGCCTGCCTATTATAAGAACAGCATTTGAATCCAATAAAATGGATTTTGATATAAAGATTTTCCTTGAAAAACGGAAAGATTTTATAGTAAATCTTGTGATAAACGGCATAAAGCCTGAGGAAAAAATATGAAAAAAACACTCACAGTAATTATTTTATGTTTATTAACGCTTACCGGATTTTTAATAGCGCAGGAAACAGCGCCAAAAACTGTGATTACGCTTGAAAAAGCAGTAGAGTCCGCCCTGGCGAACAATAAAAATGTTTTAATTGCCCGGGAAAAGCTGGAACAGGCAAAGGGCAGAATTACGGAAGCCAGAGGCGCTTATCTGCCATCGTTAACCATCCAGGGAAGTTATAATAAGTTGTCATTAGTTCCTGCCTTTACTCTTTCTATTCCTGCCGGGCCAGCAACTATCACAAGGGAAATGAAACTGGGTGCGGAAGATAACTATTTATTAAAAGCGGTTTTTCAGGAAACGTTGTTTACCTGGGGCCGGGTATCAAATTCATATGCGGTAAGTAAAATGAATTTTGAAACTACAAAAGAAGCTTATGCGCAGGTGCTTGATGAAACCGTTTATAACGTTACCAAAGCATTTTACGGTGTTATACTTTCAAAAAAGGTACTGGAAGCCAATGAGGAAATGCTAAAAAGGTCACAGGAACACCAGAAAATGGTGGAAAATAAATTCAGCGTAGGCAATGCATCACAGTTTGAGCTGCTGCGCGCCAAGGTACAGGTAGAAAACACAAAACCATTGGTAAGCAAATCAAAAAACGCGGTTGAAAGCTCGCTGATAGCTTTAAAAAATATGCTTGGCATAAAACTTTCTGAAAATATTGAAGTGTCCGGTGAACTCTCTTATATAAAGGAAGAGGTATCGCTTGAGGCTTCACTTGCCGCAGCTCAAAAGAACCGGCCTGAGCTGAAAATTATGGATTTAAGAAACCAGATGCAACAAAAATCACTTTCTATAACAAAAGCCTCCAACAAACCCAGCCTGATTGCCGTGGCTAATGCTAATTATCAAAACCCGTATTATTATACTTTAGACTGGGTGAATAACTGGTCCGCCGGAATTATACTGAATTACCCTTTATTTGATGGGTTTTCCACAAATGGCAAAGTAAAACAATCCGCTTCAGAACAGAAACAGGTGCAGTTACAGCAGCAACAGCTTAAAGAAGGTATAGAAGTGGAAATAAGGCAGTTGATACTTTCTCAGAACGAAGCACAGGAAAGAATAGTCTCGCAGGAAGAAAATATTAAGCAGGCGCAGGAATCACTGAAAATTGCGGAAGTGGGTTACGCTAACGGCGTAGTGACAAACCTGGAAGTTATGGATACCCAGCTGGCACTTACGCAGGCAAAGATAAATTATATGCAGGCGCTTTATGATTATATAATTACAAACGCAGGGCTGAAAAAAGCAACAGGAAATGAAAATAAAAGTGATTATGTGAATGAGTGATTAAGTGATTAGTATTTGCTAAATACTTAACCACGTAACCACTAACCACTGGTTACTGATTTATAAAGGTAATTCCCGATGTCTCCCTTTTACCAGTTGATACCCTGATTTATCCTTTCATCAATTGTTATCAGGACACTGTTATGTTAATGTCAAGCACAAATGCAAATTAAGCAAAATTCTTTGCCATTCAAAAAGCAAACACTAAAAAGGCAACTTACTGTTATTCGTGGCTTAACTCACACTGTTTTGAAAATACGTTGC
>Ga0208977_1000237_pt1 | contig 55927 bp, 20 predicted proteins | sample RifOxyA2_FD_184030 | JGI IMG/M metagenome (GOLD analysis project Ga0208977, IMG submission 184030) | Groundwater microbial communities from Rifle, Colorado - Rifle Oxygen_injection A2 (SPAdes) | ecosystem: Environmental > Aquatic > Deep subsurface > Groundwater | place: Rifle, Colorado, United...
CGCTGAAATGCGCTACATTTATAGATACCGTGTGGTTGGCTTTATCTATTGTATGATTACCGCTTACCAGCTCCCAGTCGTTGGTTGTTTCATTTAGTGTATAAATTCTTAAACCGTTTTCTGTTTCTCCTATTACACTTGCAGGGTATGGAATTATTATTGTTACTTCTGATAATAAACTTAATTTAGCTTTGAATTCTGTACAAGTGCCGGATAAATCATTAACTGTACTGCTGATGACTTTTGAATTACCCAGTGCTTTTGTGTCTGCTGTGTTTATTTTATATGTTTTATCCGTACCCGGTTCAGATATATCTATATAAACACCTTTATTGGTCCCAGTAGGCACCAAAACTTTAATGGTGGTACTATAACCAGCAGTTATTTCATAATCTTCAACACCATTTACAACTTCTCCCACCCGGTTATTTATTGCACGCGCGCCGTTGGAACAGGTAAGCTCTGCACTTTCATTACCGGAACTGTCTAATGCCAGCACACTAAAATAATACGGCTGGGTATCTACCGATAAACCGGCCACCGTACAGGATGATGCATCCCTGTTATTTATCGGCGAACCGCCGAAATATGTTGCACCCGATATACCGCTGAAAGGCTCTGAACTGAAATATACTTTGTAGCCAAGCACATCATCTTCACTGCTTTTTGTCCAAGTTACTATTGCCTTTCCTCCGGCATCGGCAGGATTATCAAATGCCTTTACGTTTAGTATCTTTTCAGGAGGCGTTACATCACCCGTATAAACAAAATCTTCCTGCGTATTGCTTATTATAGTATTGGGTGTTGCTGCACGGTCTTTAATATCATTGACTGTCACAGTATAGTTGGCTGCTATTGTAAGGTCACTTACTGTCAGACTTACTGTTATCAGGTTCACATCTAACACCGCACCTGTTATTGTTATTGCGTTATTTATACTGTAATTGCTTACTGTTTCAGCAGATGTTTCATCTACCGGTTCACTGTAAGTCACCCTTACTGTATTTTTGTTTGTTGCAGCTGCTGTTTCTATTGCCGGAGGCGTGACATCGCTTCCTGCCTGTAAGGTACTAAAACTTCCCTGGACGCCGGTTGTGCTTTGATTGCCGGCATCATCTACTGCATATACCGTATAATTATAGGTAGTTTCTGCAGTAAGGCCTGAATCTGTTATGGTTGTACCGCCGGGTGTGCCTATCAATGTTGATTCCCGGTATACGCGGTAATAACTTGCATAATCTCCGTCACCGGATTGCGTTGAGGCTATCCATTCAAGAGTTATGCTGGTTTCTGTCTGGGCAGAACTGCTTAATGTTGTAGGAGGTTGCGGCGGTGTTATGTCTGCTGTTCTTGATGTACAATAACTGCCGCTTATTCCGCTGCTTTGATTATTGGCGTCATCTACTGCATAAACTGTATAACTGTATGTTGTTCCTTCGCTTAATCCTGTATTTGTAAAAGAAATTCCTGTTGTTGTACCTACTTGTAAAACTCCGCGGTATATTCTGTAATAACTGGCATAATCTCCGTCACCAGCCTGGGTGCTGGCGGTCCAGCTTAGTGTTATACTTGATGTTGTACGGGCAGGATTGGCAAGGTTTGCCGGAGGATTGGGGGCAATTACATCACTGCTGGCTATTAAGCTGCTGATTTTTACTATTGAACTGGAAATGTTTTCCCGCCAGCCGTCTAAATCATCAAGCAATGGGCCGCTATAAGCCTGGCCGTTAGTTCCTTTTACAAGAGCATCCGGAGGATAAGTACCAATACTGCTTCTTATGCTTGTAAGAAGCGCGCTGGCTGTTGTAACATCGCTGTTGGAACCATAACCTGATGCTGTTGCTGAACTTATAAGAGTTTCAAGTTTATAAATGTATCGGTAATCATCTATTCCTTCCCGCGACCATTCATACCAGGTGGTAGGAACCGGTGCTCCGCTTGAAGAAAGAAATACTCCTCCATAAACACCCCAGGTAACACCCGTTAAATCAGAAAATGGATAATAAGGATTGTCCCAATAATGGTAGGACCATTGCCAAGCGCCCTTGGCCTCCATTTTCCAGGAATAAAAGCCCCATTCATATCTGTTAACATTTTTACCTAAATTGTAAAACCAGAATACCGGGTCACCATCCTGGGCGCCTGTAATCAAATCCGCTGATTTTGAACTTGGGTGGGTCTGAAGATAATCCATGTAACCCAGCATAGTTGTATAATCCACCCCGTTATCATCATCATACTGAACATCAACAGTTGATTCAGCACCGGCTACCTGGCTGATAAGCTGAAGATAGCTTATGGTATCTGCCCGGTTTCTGTTACAGTCTGCAAGGCTGGTTTCACGCGGTTCATCAACAGCCCAGAACACTATAGGAACTTTTGGAGATTTGCTGTTAGCCCAGCTTAATATCTGTGTAATGGCTGATTTATACAGAGTATTGAAATTTGTACCGAATTCTGTCTGGCCGGCATCTATTAAATCATTGGCAACATCCATTATAAACATCTGATTTGGATATTTTGAATTTAGGCCAAACCCCGTTTCAGACATTGCCTGATAGTAGATATTTAGATAAGTCCATCTGAGAGTTATCACTGACCCGCTGATATTTGATATTTCCGGTGCAGGAATTTCACAACAGTTTAATCCGTGATCTTTCATATCCTGGAATTCCTTTTTTAGTATTTCTAATAATTTTGCAGAAGCAGCGGTGGGTTCTGAATCAAAAAAATGAAGCAGGCGGTAGTTTTCGCTTCTGGCTTCAGATTTACTGCTCATCCAGGAAAAATTCATATCCAACTCTTCCGGGCCAGGTAAACTAAAAGGCCTTACCGTTACAGTAAAAGGTATAGCAGCGGCAGTTTTGTTGGAAGGAGTAAAGGTTATTGTGCCCGTGTAAGTTCCGGCTTCTGCGTTATCCGGTACTTTTACCGTAAGCCAGTATTGTTTTGTTAAGCCCACGGGAATATCTATGGATGATTTTTTTGTTAAAATCAGCGGAACGGGTATATAATTTTTAGTCCAGCCCGAACTATCGCTCCAGACCCTTTTTTCAAAATACCGGACCACCCGCACATCTACATTTGAACCGGGAATAGTTCCCCCGCTGCCGGTAAGATCGCTTACGGTTACATTTACGCCGGTAAGGCTGCTAAGCGGATACACGCCAAGTGTTACAGGCTCATACTCACCTTTGGCGGCATTTAATGCAAGGCCTGTAGATGTTAATAATTCATAAGATTTAGGTTTTGTGTTAGGGTAAACTTCCCTTACATAGTTTCTGGTAAAAAGCCGGTAGCCCTTGCCGTCATCTGCAGGCGCGGGCGTTGAATCTGCAGGAAGATACTCGGTATAACAATTATTGCTGAAATAAAGTTTTCTGGTTGTTTCAAGTGATGACAGCCAGGCAGTACATTCAGCAGTGCAGGTTGAAGGAAATACCGCTACCATATGCACGGCGTAATTATTAAAATATAACAGCATATTACCTCCGGAAACGGTGACATTGCTGTAAGTCCTTATGGGGTATTCCAGGTCAATTATTTTATTAAAAGCGTCCTGGCCGGGCGTATAGTCCAGGCTTTGGCCTTTAAGCAAATTGTCTTCTGAATAAACGTTGCTTAAGCTGATAGTTTCACTTAATACTGTTGTTCCCTGGATTCTCATGTAAGAACTTCTGATGGGTGTTGGGTTGGTAACCATAACTACTACCGTATAAGTGCCGTTAGCAAGATCCATTCTGAACTGGCAATTTTGGGCGGAATACAAGGCCCAGCCTATCCAATCTTTTGCAACGGTGTCAGGGTAGGAATCATTTCCTGAAGTATATCTTCCGTTGCCGCTTGAGTACCAGCCGTATTTTAAACCCGAAGTATATGAATTAGTAGATACAATAGGTATCATACCGGTTGTACCGGGAGAATTGTATACGCCGAAATCAAATTTAAATATTGTAGCGTAGCAGATATTTGCAGTAAAAGTAAGCAACAAAAAAAATAACAGTTTCACAAGATTATGCATATATTCACCTTTTTTCGTCAGTTTTCAACTATCTTGATACTGCCTGCAATTCTATTATTGACTGAGCTATATTCCAACGAAAATATTCGTATCTGTTGATGTCTGAAAATCCCGGATGGTCCGCCCAGCCGCTATTATCTACTGCTGACTCAAGCGGAAAATCTACTTCGGTTTCATTTTTTAATTCACCTAATAATATTTCTGCCCTGGAAACTGCAGATAAAACTGTTTTTTCCTTTTTATCTTTTGCTTTTTTAATTAAAGATTCAAGCGTATAAATATACCTGTAATCTTCGGAACCTTCCCGGCCCCATTCCATTTTAATATGGCATAAAAATTCTTCATCTACCGGGTAAATCAATGTGAGCATGTCATCAATTTTCTGCATACTGCCGTTTAGTTTATACTGTCTGCGCCCTGCGGCTCCTGTTCTCCACAAATACACACCTTCGGTGAACCTGTTTACTCCTATACTGGTAAACCAAAAAGGTTTCCCAATTTTTTTTGTTCTATTTATGGTTTCTTCATTTATAACTCCCTTATTATACATAACCACATCAACCCAGGGAATTATTTCAAGGCCTTCAGGACGGTTTATTGATACAGCTATATTCACACCTTTAACTTCTTTCATGGCCTTCATCAGCTTTTTCCCAAACTCTACTCCTACTTTCCCGTCGTTCGATAACTCAGCGCTTCCATAAAATAATACCGGCGGCCAGCCCTGTTCTTTGGCATGTTCTATAACCATTTTAAAACCATGTTTTAATTTTGCTAACGATTCTTCAGTATCCAGTTTTTTATATTTTTCAATCCCGCCATAAGAGGGCCCGCCCTGGATTATCGTATCCACTAAGACAACAGGCCCGGCCATACCGGCTTCTTTATATACCTTCATAAATGAATCGGCAATATTAAAATCAATTTTATCTGTATCAATTAATGCTTCATAGCCGGGAAGTATTCCCGTCAAGCTGATTGAATTCATTCCATGCTCTTTCAAAACAGCCAGCAATTTCTTTTGAAGCTTCTCGTTTTTAGGAATATCATAATAAAGATGGGCGTAGGTTACATCTTGGGGAATCTGTAACTTTATAGGAAGTACTTTGAGTTTCAATGTTATAACAGAAACAGGCAAACCCTCTGCGGAAAACTCTATTTGACCCTGATAATCTCCCGGCAGAGCATCCTGAGAAACTTTTACAGTAAGCCAGAACTGTTTGCATGTTTTTTCTGGAACGACCGTGCTTTCCCTGCTGGTCAACACACCGGGCTCTACTGAATAACTTCTTTTATTTCCTGCTTGAGCTACATACCTTACTACTTTAATATCAATATTATTTTTGCTGATTGTTTTTTTGTCCGGCCCTGTTAAATCACCAATCTTTACTCTTACATTATTTAATTGCCTTAATGCATAAACCGCAAAGACCGCCGGTTCATATTCCCCCTGCGCAGAATAAATATTTATTTCATTTTTTATCTCTTCTTTTTTTGGATAAGAAAGAGGATATACTTTTTCCAGATAATTTCTCATAAAAATAACATAACCCCTGTCCTGCAGCTCTTTTTCAAAAACTAAGGCCTTTTCTTCCATATAAATGTCATGGCCCAGGGCGCCCACTCTTTCTCTTAATTTTAAAGATGACAGGAAATCTTTGTTTTCACCATCTGTTTCTAAAGCAATAATATCGGGGGATTGCCCTTCACAATAAACTGTTTGACAAATAAATGAATTCATTACAATCACTGCAAATATTAGTATTGATTTATTCATTGACTCTACCTTTTATTAACTCCCCTCCATCCCCTCTTTCAAAAAAAGGGGATGGGTATCCACCTTTTTAATCCCCCTCTTTACTGACTAAAGAGGGGCCAGAGGAGTTGACAACCGTGAGATTTCATCTGACTATAGCTATTTTGCCGGACATTTTTTCTCCGGAAGAATCGGTAATTCTATATAGGTAGGTTCCGCTGGAAAGCTTTTCATTTTCTTTGTTTCTTACATCCCACTGATATTTTCCGTTATTATCTGTTTCTTCAAGAGTAGTTACAAGTTCTCCGGATAGTGAGTATATCTCTATTGTTGAATTGTTTGTAAGGTTGTCAAAAATTATTCCCGTGTCCCAGGTACCCGTTTCCGGTTTTTTATCATTGGGCTTAAACGGGTTCGGGTACACCCTTACTTCGTTTAGAGTGTCTGCTGATAATACTGTTCCAAGTATTCTAAACACGCTGAAATGTGAAGTTGCCGCTGACACTGTTTTGTTTACTTTATCTATTGTCTGATTTCCGGATACTAACTCCCACCTATTTGTTGTTTCATTAAGACAATATATATTCAGCCCGTTTTCTGTTTCACCGGTTACACTTGCAGGGTATGGAATTATTATTGTTACTTCAGACAATAAACTGAGTTTTGCTTTGAATTCAGTACAGGTACCTGATAATTCACTTACTGTTTCTGTAATAATTTTAGTATCATTTGCGGCCGCGTTATTTGCGGCATATATTCCTGCTGCTTTGTCCGCGCCGGGAGCTGCTATGTCTATATACACGCCTATGTTAGTCCCTGGAGAAATTACCACTTTTGTTTTTGCATCATATCCGGATCCTATCTCATAATTTCCCGCGGCTATCTGATTATTTATCAGCTTAACGGGGCCCGTGCTGGTTATTACTGAACTAATATTTCCTGATAAATCTACCGCCGCTACTGCAAAATAGTATTCATTGGCAGAATTTAAACCCGTTACTGTTATTGAAGATATACTTGAATTTGAAAGCGGCGAACCGTTAAAATAAGTTGCCTGGGCTGTACTTGAAAACTGTGTATATGCGTAATATATTTTGTATCCTGCAACATCTGCATCATTAATTTTTGTCCAGCTTACTATTACGCTGTCTCCTTTATCTGTAGGCCGGTCCACGCCTTTGGTACCTGTTACTTCGGAAGGTGGTGTGGCATCTCCATAAGCATAGCTCATCTGGCTGTTTGCTGTTATTGTGTTGGGTGTACCTGCCTTATCCTGAATGTTGTTTATTGTTATTGTGTATGTTATTCCAGCACTGTGCTGACTGGCAGCTAAAGTTACTATTCTCTGGCTGGGCCCCAAAACTGCGGCTACTATTGTGATAGAGTTATTAATGCTGAAATTTGATATTGTTTCAGCTGTTGTTTCATTTACAGGTTCGCTGAATTCTACACTAATACTGACCGAGCTAACCGCTGTTACTGATACAATAGTCGGCGCTGTTGTATCGCTTCCGGATTGCTGCGTACTGAAACTACCGCTTGCTGCTGTTGCGCTTACGTTACTGGAATCATCTACTGCATATACTGCATAATTATAAGTTGTGCCGGCGCTCAACCCGGAATCCGTATAACTGGTGTCCGCTGTAGTGCTTATCTGCACTGATTCCCTTAATATTTTATAATAACTTGCATAATCTCCGTCACCTGCTTGCGCGCTGGCGGTCCAGCTTAATTCTATACTGGTTTCGGTTTGGTTTGAACTATTTAAATTTGTGGGTGCATTGGGCACAGTTGAATCTGCTAAACTGACGGAAGTATAAAATCTTCCTGTTGCTGATGACACGCTTACCAAAGTTGCATCATCTACCGCATAAATACCGTAATTGTAAGTTGTACCAGCCGTCAGCCCTGAATCATTATAACTTGTTCCAATTGCAGTACTTATTAATACTGCATTTCTGTATACCCTATAATAACTTGCATAATCTCCGTCGCCGGCCTGGGTGCTGGCGGTCCAAACCAATAATAATGTTGTCTGGGTTTTTGACGGGTTTGTAAGATTTGTGGGTGCATTAGGAGCAGTAACATCGCTTGCAATGCCTGACGTATAAAAATTTCCGGAAGCAGAAGACACGCTGATATTATTGGAATCATCTACGGCATAAATCCCATAACTGTATGTAGTACCAGCGCTTAATCCCGAATCTGTATAACTTGTCCCGGAAGCGGTGCTTATTAAAACTGAATTTCTGTGTACCCTGTAATAACTGGCATAATCTCCGTCACCCGCTTGCGCGCTGGCGGTCCAGTCCAGGGTTAGGCTTGTATTAGTTTTTCCCGGATTTGTTAAATTAGTAGGCGCATTAGGAACAGTACCATCCACTACAGAATCACCGGCTATGCAAACCACTCTTTCAGCGGTCCACACATGATCTGTTGACAGAAGGTTATTTGATTCAACAACAAGAGCGAATATTCTCCCATCTACTGCAACCAAATCTATAACGCAGGTTTTACTGTTATTGGCGGAAAGAATTCCTAAATCATATGAAAAAGCTACAGGAGGCGTTACAGGTGCGGCGCTGGAAGTTATATCAAACCCGGCAACTTTTAAAATTGCATTGGTTCCGGAAAGATCTACCCAGGCAACATACGCTTTGCTTCCTGATACAACCATTCTTGATCGTTCAAAATATCCCGTAGCTTCATTGGGAGGAAGAGACGGATAATTACCGGTCTGGGTAACATTATTTAATTCATAAGTCCATTTAACCGCTTCATCTGTTATACTAAATACCGAAAGTTCCGCTGGCCCCAGAGGATTTCCTATGGTTGCTGACCAGTTATTTGCAAACCCGCCCCCGGTAAATTGCCGGTAATACGCGTTTGCGCCGTAATAAACTATGTATTCTTTGCCGCCGGTACTTATGTAACTCATATTAGGCCATATGTCCTGGCCCCGTCTGCCTGCACCAATACCTATATCGTAAGTTTCATTTACTGTCGGTGATGCGTGGATTAACTGTACGTTTCCTGCCTGATTTGGCTTCCATGCCGCCCAGGCTCCGTCGCCCTGCACAAGAATTGCTTTATTTCTGTGGAAAGCATCTATTTCAAGATAAGACTCGTGGTTTTCGCAACTTGAAGGATGCGTAGCATCAAGGTAACTGGAATCGTATTTATAACCGAAAAGTGTTGATACATTTGCTTTTTCTTTATAACCTATCCCTGCATATCCACCATTAGTATAACTATCTACATAAACAATATTAGCCCCCACTATCGCAAACCCCTGGTCAAAAACCTCAGTCGCTGTCGGTGAATACCCTTCATCATTTCCTATTTCACCATCAGCATCTACATCGTTTGAAGCACCCACGTAATAGACTTTATCTCCATCACTTATAATCCCACCCCACATCTTAAAAGGACGGGTAAGTGCTGACGGGCCGCCGCCATTTTCATAAGCCCGCAAACCTGTATATTTATTAATTATGTGAAGCCCGCCGCAAGTTGTATGCCCGGACCTGCTGGATTCAGCAATATGGCTGCCTGAAATAGAAACATCAAAAAATCCCGTAGCATTGGATGTGGTCCTGTAATCCCAATGGTCGGTCATGAGCATGGTATCCCTGAGAGGTGTTTCCTTAACTGCAGGTGTTGTCAGGTCATCTCTTGTGAGCCCCGTGGAATCCTGCAGTAAGGGGTAGTTATCGTAAATATCTTTCCAGGCAGAAAGTGAAGCGTATGAAACATACCAGGGCTCGCCATAAACAAAAGACCCTGCGCTATTTAAGATTTTATAAGCTGTCTGGGTTGTACCGTCACCGCCATTCATCATAAAAAGAATTTCAGTAGTAGGGTCCCACGCCAGAACACTGAAACCTATACCTGTATCATAGGCTTCCATATAATTGTCGTTATTATACATCTGGTCTCTTCTGGGCCCGCACATCTGAGTGGAATTAATGGAAGTTATAACCGTTCCGGTAGAATAATCAAGAAGCGTTACGTAGGTAGTCCTGGAAATAGGAGTCGGATCAATGGTGTTTGCAACAGCCAGCATACCGTTATAAATAACAATGTTCCTGGAAGTCATGCCGGTACTGCTGTAGGAAGCGTCGTAGCTTGAACCTAAAGATTTGTAGGCAAACCTTTTTTCCCAATTGAGCTGAAGTGAACCCGATATGTCTATGGCAGAACTGTTCTGGTGAAGGGTTCCTTCGTAGCCGGGCCAGTTTTCGGCAAAAAGATATGGGGCAAAAAGGGAAGATGCAACAAAAAACAATAAAACAAGCGTTAGGTCATTACGAATCCCATCAATTCGTGCACGACGGGTAAAGCAATTTTTCTTCAATTTATCATTGGGCTTACTTCGCTTCGCTCGTAATGACAAATTTATAAATATTTTTTTCATTCACCGGTTTCCAATCTTATATTACTGACATAAAAAGTTTTTGGCTGCTTTATTACTTCTCCTGCCGCGCTGAAAGACCAGGATTCCGGGCTTTTAAAACTCATTTCCCGGCCGTCTTCCGCTTTAGCATCTATCAATACTATTTCCACCTGGTTTTTACCGGGCTGCAATACAAATCCTTTATTAAAAGGTTTTCCGGCACTGGCAGGCATATCCCTTATGACAAAGGATAAAGCAAGAGAACTTTCATATGGATTGTATGCGTCAAATTTAATCACATCAAAACCTGACCAGGACCTGTTAATTTTATTTGCGCCTACCCAGCCCCAGGGCTTATCGGCATCTCTGTGTGCCAGCGTTATTTTTAGTGCCAGCCCGATTTCTTTTTCATAATCAGCGCTGAGGGTTGCCATTGAATTATCACTTATAGCGCCGGGCATTTCACCTTTGGCAACATCTAAAACCAATGCAGCTTTTGGGCCTTTTGATTTATTTGCAGTTTTCTTGTTTTCTTTCTTTTCTTTATCTGTTTCTTTTAAAACTGTTTTTGTTAAACGGAAATTATCTATATAAATAACAGCTCCCGCAGGAGGGTTATTGCATCCAAAAGCTACTCTTTTAATTTTAGACCACTCTACTTCACGGCTTCTGTCATGAACCAATAAACCAGCTAATTCCCATTCCAGAGTATTTTTACCCGGTTGGAGCCTGATATTAGTGCTGCATCTGAATTTATTGGTGCCAAAATATGATTTTTCAGTAAACCCTGCATCTTCATCTGCTACAGCTAAAAATGTTTCTAATATTTCGTCCTGTGAATTGTAAATATCCAGCTGAACTTTATCATACTGGCTCCAATCTTTAGGCAAATTAATAAAATGTATGCCGGGATAGGGGGCATCTGTAGGAAAAGTCATTTTTAAAGAACTTTTTCCTGAAGTAACATATTCTTTTGACAATTCCACTTTGAAATTCTGCGGGTCTTTTACCTCTTCTATTTCAACAAATATTTTATCCGGTTTAATATCTTCCGCTGTTTCAAAATCACATAACATTTTTACATCTTCAACATAAACAGGCTCAGGCTTATCCTGCTTATTCTGCAAATCTTTTTTACTCTTTGCCGGCGCGTTAACAACAAGACAAACACTTAATAAAAACGTTAAACTTATTACGTTAATTATTCTTTTTTTTAACATTTATTCCTCCAAAAAATAGTGGTTATGTTGTTAGGTGCTTAGGTGATTTGTAAAAAACTTAATTAATCACATATCTATACAGCAATTAACAACCATCTTTTAAGCTAATCACTTTATCACTAACCACGTATCCACTTTTATTTTCTCACTATCCTACCATCCCACTATCCCTGTCTGCCAACAGGCAGGCAACCAGCCCCTGCCACTTTCTTATTTTTTCTGCATTGAGATTTTTATAAACAAATCCCTGGCGCGCTTATTGGTAGAATCTATTTTTAATACTTCCTGCAATACTTCCAGCGATTCTTTCATCTTGCCTCTGGTGTAATACAATTCTGCTTTTTTACATAACTTATCTATTTTTTCCGAATTATCTTCTACTTTCTTTGTTTCTGTTTTTATTTCTGTCTGTTTTACTTCTTCTTTTTTTGCCTTAACCTTTTTAACTTTTTTAACATTGGATTTTTCTTTTTCAACAATTCCCAGCATATAATTTAAACTCACCCTGTGAGTTATCCCCAAGTCCCCGTAACCGGCATAGGCATAATCTATACCAACATTATTTTTGAAAATCCCGAACCCGGCCCTTACACCCATATCTATGTCTGTTCCGGTTTTGTATCCTGCCCTTAAATTTATCATTTCATTTAATTTGTATTCTACGCCTGCATTAATGTATCCGGCATTGTCATTGGGGACATTATAATCCACGCAAACCATTGTTTTTTCATTTGTTTTATACCCTATACCTACTTTTATGTTCTGCGGCAGGGGGTCAACTTCATTAATATATTTAACTCCTGAACCAAGATTTTGAATATTTACCCCTAATGACATTTTGTTATTAGAAAACGCTTTTTTGCTCAGCAACCCCAGGTCAACAACGGGAACCGATATGCTTTTATCGGCCAGCGTTTCCTGAACCATTTTTATGGTTATGCCGCCGGAAAGGTTTTTACTGCCTTTCATTAATTCGCCTTTCGCATACGTAACCCCTATTGCCATAGCTCCGGCACTGGTTGAACCGTTAAGGGTACCGCTTATATCATATTTATTTATAGCACCGCTGGTTAATGAATTAATACTAACCCCTATAACACCCTTATTATCTTTTAACGGTCCTGCATATGCCAGGTACTGAGAATTTATTCCTTCCAGCCAGCTTAAATACGCTGCAGTCATTTCACGGTTTTTTAATTGAGCCAATCCCGCAGGGTTCCAGTAAATAGAATTTATATCATCGCTCAAGCCCGCAAAAGCGCCGCCCATGCCTACGGGCCGGGCACCCACGCCGATTTTTAAAAAATTAAAACCGGTAGTTCCGGCAGAAAATAAATTGCCAGCTGTAATTAAACAAACTAAAATAGAGATTTTAAATATATTTTTTATCATTACACCCTCACCTTCATCCTATCCCTTTTAGAGAGAGGAGGCATAAACTTATTTTATTACAATAAACTTTCCGGTTTTCTTGTCAGACGCATCGTCCTGGCGGTAAATGTAATAAATATATACTCCGCTGGCGAGCATTTTATTTTCTTTTGTTTTCACATCCCATTCATAAATGCCATCGCCATTATCTTCCAGCAGTTCTGTTACCAGTTCTCCGCTTATGGTATAAATTTTTATTTTGGCAGCTGCGGTTAAATTTTTAAAAGAAATTATTGTATGGCCCAGCCCGGGTTCAAAAGGAACCGGGTAAGCAAAAGCCTCTTTCAGGTCACTGCTTGCAGTTGTACCCTTGCCGGATATTAAGCTGAACACGCTGAAATGGGCAACTTTTGAACGGGCTGTATTTAATGCAGTATCAACATCTGTTACAGCTAAAGCATCCCAGGCCTTATCAGATTCATTAAGCCAATAAATCTTTAGGGTGCTTTCACTGGCCGGCGGTGATACATTATCTACAAAACCGTCATTATCAACGTCATCATAGTTAATTGTTATATAAACATCCGCCCCAAAACCACCGGCTAATCTTTCACCTGAAGTATTGTAGATATTTAATTCATATACTAACCCGGTTAAAATTTCAGAGCTATCAATACTGCCGTTTGCTGTTGTTATATCCGACGGAGTAATTTTATCGGGTGAATTAACCGGGTCGGTGCCTATTTTAACATAAAAGTTTACCGGCAGGGCTCCTGACGGTATTTCAGCTTTTATTTTACCATCACCGGAAATATACGTATTGCTCTGCTGATAATCCGATATGGTTACAAAAGTAAAACTGTAAGACAGGGCCAATGCATTGCCTGAAACATCTTTCACTATAGTAGATATATCCACTTGATATTTGTAATTGTATCCTGCATTAACTGATGGAGTAAAGGAAAGTTCATGGGTGTTTGCATCATAGCTGGCAGTGCCGGATAGGGCTGTATCAATTGTCTGGCCAAGGCTGTTTTGAATTGCTTTAACGCTTATGCACGACAGTGCGGATGCCTCGTCTACATTTTCATTGAACATCACTTTTACCACCAGGCCTGCAACATTAACACCGGATAATAAATTTGTAGGTGTGATAGATGAAATAACCGGCGGTATAAATTCAGGCATTATGTGGGTTCTGGTTGAAATTGTAATACCGGCAATTGTTGCTGCTGCTTCCTCATTATAGGCCATTACCTTATAATAGTAAGTTGAATTTGCAGAAAGCGTAGCATCTGTGTATGAAGTGTCAGTGTAATTTGAGCCATAATTCGTTAGTGCGTTGGTGCTTGCAAAGTTATCAGTTGAACGCAATATGCCCCAGCGGGTATAGGCCGGGTTATTGTTTGCATTCCAGGTTATGGTTACACTTGTAATGAATACTCCGCTGAAAGTTGTTGATGACGGCTTGTTTGCATAAGTATATTTTGACGCCGTTACAGAATTGCTGGACCCAAGAACATTCTGCGCCTGGACATATATCTGATAGCTTGTGTTAGGTATTAACCCCTGCTGGGTCCAGGTAGTTATATTCTCTCCAACTGAACCTACCTGTACATTCGGTGAACTGGTGGTTGTATAAACCTTAAACCCGTCTTCACGCGCTAATCCTGATGAATTATCTGTCCAACTCCAGGTTATACTGGAGGCTCCCGCTGCCGTACCGCTTATCCCGGCAGGAGCTGAAGGAATATCTGTTACTGTCGGCCTAAACGTAATTACTGAACCTGCATTTGCACACAATGTCACTAAAGTTTCTTCATTTATGGCTTGTACTTTATACCAGTACGTACTCCCGATACTTAAAGTTGTATCTATGTACGATGTATCAGTGTAATTCGATGTAAAATTCGTAAGTGTTGTTGTAGATACAAAATTATCCGCTGATCTCAAAATTCCCCAGCGGGTATAAGACGGGTTGCTGTTTGCAGTCCAGCTGATTGTTACACTTGAATAGCCTATACCTGCATAAACTGCACTTAACGGTATATTTGCAAATGTATACCTGGCTGCTGATGAAGATGCACTGGAGCCCGTAACATTATAGGCTTCTACATATACCGTTGCTGATGTATTTGCCGTAAGAGCTGCCTGCCGCCAGAACGTTGTGTTGGCTGAAACTGAATTAAGAATATTATTATCAGACTGCCTTCTTATACGGTATCCTTCTTCATTTGAAATATCTGTCCAGCCCCATTCTACTATGTTGGTTGAAATTGCTGTACCTGTAAATGAAGCGGGAGCAACGGGTGCCGCTGGTTTGGTTTTTGTAGAAATTGTAATATCAAACAAGGTAGCTATGCCTTCTTCATTAAATGCCTGTACCTTATAATAATAGGTCGTCAGCGTTAAACAGTTAGTGTCCGGATAAGATGTGCTTGTATAATTTGATGCGAAATTCGTTATTGTATTGGTGCTTACAAAATTATCTGTTGAACGCAATATACCCCAGCGGGTATACGTTGGGTTGCTGTTTGCATTCCAGCTGATTGTTATGCTTGTTATAAATACACTGTCAAATACAGTCGTTGCCGGCGGTTTTGCGTGAGTGTATTTATAGGAAACTCCTGAACTGCTTGAACCGGCTGTATTATAAGCCTGAACATATATCTGATAACTTGTATTAGAATTTAAATTTGTCTGGTTCCAGGTAGTTATATTTTGTCCCACTGTTGCTATCTGCACATTCGGTGAACTGGTAGCTGTAAATATTCTGAACTCCTGTTCCTGGTACACTCCTGATGAGTTATCGCTCCAGTTCCAGGTTATACTGGATACTCCAAGTACTGTTGGCGTTACGGCTGACGGCGCAAAAGGAGCGTCTGTTGCATTCTTTGTTACTGTTGAACCGCTAATATTTGAAATTACATCATTGCCATACCAGCTACGTGCAATAATTCTGCCGTAATAGGTGGCATTTACAGTCAGGCTTTCCAAGGTTACCGATTGTGCGTTGCGCGCTGCTGCATTAAAGCTGACAGTGGTAAAATTATTTGCTGTTGATACCTGCACAATATAAATGGTATCTTCCGGATTTGCAGGTGTTTCCGTTTTTGTCCAGGTAATTGTCATTGAACTGTAATAAACACTTCCAAAACCTGCCCCGCCTGGCGTGCTGCACTTTGTTGCGGTGGATGTTATGTTTGCATAATTAACTGCAACTACTTCATCCCAGTTTTTTGAAAGTATAACTATCTGATGCGAAGTATTCGGTGTTAGAGATTGCCCTACCCAGGTATTTGTGCCTGAGGCCCAGTTATCCGTACTCTTCCAGACTGCGCTGGCTCCCAGCGCGCCTGCGTTGTCCTGAACATACTGCCCCTGGGTTGTTATATTTTCTGCTCGGCTGGAAATTTTTATTGCATATTTTGTCGGGTACGGGTTGGTGCCGGTATTTATTGAAATACTTATGCTTGAGGCATACACTTCCAGCAATGACGGCGCGGAAGGCACAGCGCTTAAGGTTGAAGAAGAACCGCTGATGTTTGTAACCTGATTTATTCCCTGCCAGCCCTGAACTACTATTCTGCCGTAATAAGTGGTGTTTATGCTTAATCCGCTGATTACTGCTGACTGTAAACTGCGCGCCGTAACAGAGGTATAGGCTGTTATAAATCCGCTTGTTGACGAAACCTGTACAATATATATTGTATTCTCAGGATTTTGGGGTACTTCTGTTTTTTCCCAGGTAATTGTTGCAGAAGTATAATATACCGCACCAAAAGTTACATTAGCGGGCTGATTGCATAATGTTACTGTAGTAACTAAATTTGAATAGTTTACTGAAATAATTTCACTGTGATTTTTTGCAAGAATTGCTATCTGATGAGTTGTATTAGGCGCTAAAGAAGCATCTCCTATCCAGACATTTCCGCTTGAGACCCAATTATCCGTACTCTTCCAGACTGCGCTGGCTCCCAGAGTTCCCGTGTTATCTTGAACGTATTGGCCGGCAGTTGAAATATTTTGATTATTGCTTGCTACCTTAATAGCGTACAAAGTCGGGTAGGGGTTAGTGACGGGATTTATTGAAACACTTATGCTTGACAGGTAAACTGTTAATAGTGCTGGTGTTGAAGGAATATCACACCGGGTTGCTGTTGCTACTGTATTTGAATATCCGGATTCAAGGGCAACAGGCCCCTGATCAACTACAGTAATTTTATACATATACGTTGTATTTGGCTTTAACCCATAATCTATACAGGAAGTATAAACAACGCTTGTTGAACCCATTAATTTGTAGTCTGTTCCATTGGGCCAGGTCCAGCTGTCACAGTATATCTTATACACATCCAGGTCAGACCCGCTGACTGCGCTCCAGGATAAATTTGCCTGTACACTGCTTACACTTACCATCAGAAGGTTTGTCGGCGCTGAAGGAAATGCGTCATAGGACGGGCCGTAAGCGGCAAGATTAATAGTACTGACATCTTTACTTGATACCCAGATTGACCAATTTGCATCATCATCCCTGGTTTTTATGGCAAAGTAATAGGACGCTCCCGGAGTAAGGCCAGTTATTACAAAAGTATGTTCTGTGCCAGGAACAGTAGCTGTGGCAATATTTATCTGCATTACTGCATGGGAAGACGGAGGGCTGTCAAATTCACTGCCCGTTATTACATTTACTGACGACCATTTTATTAAATAGAATCCGCTGTTAAGGTTATAAGTTGTGCCATCATCTCCCGGAGCCGTCCAGACAAGTTTTACTTCACCATCATTAACACCTGAAAGAGCTGTTAAATTTGAGATGGCTGCCGGAGGAAAAACATCTGTAGGTTCATATTCATCTGCTCCCACATCCCAGGCAGAACCAAAAGGGCGTGAATGACCATCAATATCTGTAGTAAATTGTAAATCTGCATCTAAGGAAAGATTGGCACCGGCATCTTTTGCAAAAGTGTCCCCTCCGGTTAAGTGAAAATTAAAAGAAGAAACAAAAATTGCTGTCCCGGTAATGGGGTTGGTTCCCGGTGCATCGCCGGTTAAATCGGAAGCATTGTTGTCGCTGCTGGCATCAAACCCGCTGGTATAACCGTCGGTACATCTTTGCACGAGATTATTTTTAAGGACAACATCTCCATTAATCCTTGAAATACCTGTCTGACAATTATAAATTGTGTTATTGTATTCGTATATGGTTCTATTTACGCCTCCCACAGGTAAAGCAATGGTAGAATTTGAGCTATAGTTATTGGAGAAATCATAAAATATGTTGTTCCAGATTTGAACAACACTTCCGACAGCGTGGCTGCCTGAATGATAAATTCCACGAACACCTGTATAGTTATACCCTCCCTCTTTACCTTTAAAAATACAATTTGTTAACCTTATATCCTGAGCACCATCTGCCGCATTACCGCTTAATGTAATAGCAGTGGCATTAGCCGCATCATAGTTATGATAAAACTGCAAACCCTCTATCCTGACATTTGCTTCAGTGCTTTGTATACAATAATTGTTTACAGGACTCATCCTGAACACATTATCATTCCATACACCGTTGTGCCTGTCGGAAGCCGGTGTGCGGACAACTATATAATTACTTGCGCTGGTTCCCCACCCATTTAAATACAATGGTGATGTATCTTCCATCGGATAGCATTCTGCTACAGCAATGGCGGAATCGCCTGCATCGGATAAAATTACATAATTTACATTCTGGGTCCTATAAACCTGTTCACCGCTTTGAAAGGTCCCGACAATATTATTTATTAGTATCTGGCTGGCAGTTACATGCAATGCTGTTCCTGTGGCTCCTGAAGTTACTCCTGTAACTGCCTGTCCATCAAGTATTGAACCCGTAATTCCGCCATGTGAAAATACCATAGTAGTACTTACATTAAGCTCACAATCAACATAAGACTCCCACGTTAACAAATTGGTATAATCCCCCCCGGCAGGTTTTATAGTGCAGATAAATTCAGTTGCCGCCTGTATGGGCTGGATTGAAAAAAACAAAGACATCAAAAAAATGGTAGAAATTATTATTTTTCTAAAATTCCTGATCACGAACTGCCTCCAATTATTAACTCCCCTCTATTCTTTTTCAGGAACTCCCCTTTTATTCCCCTCTTTAGCAAAGAGGGGCCAGGGGCGTTGACCATAGTGGGGGTTCACCTTATTACCCCGATTTTCCCCGTTAATTTTTCGCCGTTTGAATTTGTTATCCTGTAAATATAAGTTCCGCTGGCAACCCTGTTGCCTGATTTATCTTTTACATTCCATTCATATTTTCCATTATTGTCTGTTTCATTTAAAGTAACAATATGTTCACCTGACATTGTATATATTTTTATGGTTGAATTGTTTGTTAAACCGTCAAAGATTATTCCTGTAGACCAGTCACCGGTCCCTGCTTTTGCATCATTTGGTTTAAACGGATTCGGATAAACTCTTACGCTGGTAAGGTTATCTGATGACAAAACTGTGCCGAGTATCCTGAAAATACTGAAGTGAGGCACTGATACCGAAACAGTGTTGTTTACCTTATCTAAATCCTGGTGAGCGCTTACAAGGTCCCATTCATTGGTTATTTCATTTAATGTATATATTCTTAAACTATCTTCCGTTTCTCCTGTTATATTGGCAGGATATGGAATAACTATTGTAACTTCTGACAATAAACTGAGTTTTGCCTTAAACTCCGTACATGTACTTGATAAACTATTTACGGTAGTGCTTATTATTTTTGAACTTACTGACGCTTTAGAATTTGCCTGGCTGACCTGGCTCAAAGTAGCTTCACTAAGCACACTGCTGGTTCCTTCTACTGTAAGTATATCAATAAAAACACCTTTATTTGTACCGGGAGGTACTAAAACTTTAATTGAAGTATTAAAACCGGCAGCAATTTCATAATTTTCTATACCGTTAACCAGTTCACCGATCCTGTTATTTATAGCTCTTACGGGCCCGGTGCAGCCTGTTTCTGAACTGACATTCCCAAAACTATCCACTGCCAGTACACCAAAATAATAGGGCTGGCTGTTTACCGCCAGGCCTGTTACCGTGCAGGAAGATGCATCCCTGTTATTTACCGGTGACCCGCTAAAATAGGTAGCTCCGTTTATACTGCTGAAAGGTTCAGACCCGAAATATACTTTATATCCGGCCAAATCTGCGTCTGTGCTGACAGCCCAGCTTACTACTACCTTACCGCCGGTATCTGCGGGATTATCTGCAGATTTTAAGGCTTGTACTTTTTCCAGCGGTGTTATGGTACCGTTATATACAAAACTAATTTGGCTGTCTGAAATTATTGTATTAGGGCTTGTGGCCCGGTCCCTTACACTATTTACAGTTATTGTGTAGGTAGTACCTAACGATAAATCATTAGTAGTCAATATAACAGTTTCAAGGTCAACATCTAATACAGCTGACGTAGCTGTTATTGAGTTATCTAAACTATAGCAAGAAACTGTTTCAGCAGATACTTCTTCTACCGGTTCATTGAAAGTTATCCTGACTGCATTTTTATTTGAAGCAGAAGCTGATTCTATTTCCGGCGGTGTTGTGTCTCCGCCGACAGATAAAGTAGAGAAACTTCCCTGTAATCCGGCTGTGCTTTGATTGCCGGAATCATCTACTGCATAAATTGTATAGTTATAGGTAGTATTTGTGCTAAGCCCTGCATCAGGCATGGTTGTACCGCTGGGTGTTCCTATCAATGTTGATTCCCTATATACACGGTAATAAGCTGCATAATCGCCGTCAACAGCCTGCCCGCTGGCAGTCCAGCTAAGGGTGATACTGGTTTCGGTTTGTCCTGTGCTAATAAGAGACGTAGGCGGGTTTGGTGCAGTGACATCTGCCGTTATTGAAGTATAAAAATTTCCACTGGCGCTGGCTGCGCTTTGGTTGCCCGCATCATCTACTGCATAGACTGTATAACTATATGTTGTGCCTGCGCTTAATCCTGTGTTTGTATAAGCTGTCCCGCCTGCCGTACTTATATAAACTGAATTTCTATATATTCTATAACCACTGGCATAATCTCCGTCGCCGGCCTGGGTGCTGGCGGTCCAGCTTAAACGTATGCTTGAAGTTGTACGGGCCATACAAACAAGATTTGAAGGAGCATTCGGAGGAGTTGAATCTCCCGGAGTTCCCACTATTGTTTGAAGCGCCAATATAGACAATGCAATATTTTCTCTATATAAATCTAAATTATCAAATTCTGAACCACTGTAAGCCCTGCTTAACACACCCTCACAGATTGCTTCTGTTGGATAGGTAAGCATACTGCTTTTAATACTTGCAAGAAGAGCAACAGCTGCAGTAACATCACTATTTGAACTATACCCCATTGCAACAGCGCTGCTTATCAGCGTTTCTAATTTATATGCATACCTGTAATCATCTATGCCTTCACGGGCCCATTCATACCAGGTAGTAGGAACCGGGTTATCGTCTTCCGAAGGAAGCACCACTCCGTACTCTCCCCAGTCAGAACCTGTCATGTACTCAAAAGGAAAATACGGTGTTACCCAGAAATGATAGTTCCACTGCCAGGCGCCGACAGCTGAAGTAGACCAGTTCCAGAAACCCCATTCATATCTGTTGACATTTTTTCCCATATTATAAAACCATAAAGGTTTATTGTCAGTTTGCGCATGAGCGACTACTCCGCTTCCAAGTGAGCTTGGTAAAACCTGAACAATGCTCATATAATCAACCATGGGAATGTAATTTACCCCTCCATCAGAATCTCTTAACATTGTAATTGTAGTTCTTACATTAGAAACTGAATTGACTAAATTAAGGTATTGTATAGTATCTGCATAATTTGCCTGGCAATCACTGGTAGGGCTTTGACGCGGTTCATCAACCACCCAGAATACTAAAGGGATATTATTTGTATTAGCCCAGTCTCTGAGAGAAGTAACAATATTTTTAAATGTTGTGTTAAATGAGGTACTGAATTCTGTGTAACCGTTGCTTATAAGCCTGCTGGCTATAGTTTTAGCAAATATCAGGTTTGGGTGCGCAGGGTCCAGGCCGAAATTTTTGCTTGCCATAACTTCAGCATAAATATTAAGAATGGTATAATCAACACTGGTTCCGGATAATTCCGGCGTAGGTATCTGTATGGCATTATATCCGTGATCTTTCATGCTCTGCATTTCTTTTTCAAGTATGGATTTAAGTTTGTTTTTTGCCTGAGTTTTTACAGGTTCTGCTAATTCTATTGAAAAAAGTAAACGCAGGTTCTCGCTGCGAGATTCCATGCCGGCCTGCATCCAGCCGAAGGTATGGCCGCATTGATTTGGGGTAGGCAAACTGAAATTCCTTACTGTTACGGTAATAGGAACTGAAGTTGCTGTTTTGTTGGAAGGCGCAAAATTTACAGTACCTGTATAATCACCGGCTACAGCGTTGTCCGGAACTTTTACTGTTATCCAGAATTGTTTTGTCAGCCCGTTAGGAATATTCACTGCAGCATCCTGCATAAGAGCATACGGAACTGGTGTATAATTTTTTTGCCAGATATCTGATACTTCAATTCTTTTTTCAATGTAGTGCGCATTTCTTACTTCTACATTTGCAGCTGGTATTGTCCCGCCGGCGCCTGTTAAATCACTTACTGTTACGCTTACATTATTCAGGTCACTTAAAGGATATACACCGAGTGTTACCGGTTCAAATTCTCCTTTAGCTGCACTTAAAGTTATTACAGAAGTTGCTAAAATTAATTCATAAGATTTTGGTTTGGTATTTGGATAGGCTTCGTATATATATTTTCTGGTAAAAAGACGGTAACCTTTACCTTCATCAGACGGGACAGCAGTTGAATCTGACGGTAAATATTCAGCATAATAACTGCCGTTAAAAGTAGCTTTACGGGATGTTTTTAATTCTGCCTGCCAGGTATTTCCTGCTGCCTCCTGGCTTTTTGGATAAACCACTATCATGCTTACTGCACAGTTAACAAATTCTAAAAGCAGGTTACTGTTTGTCACTGTGACATCGTATCTGCGGATGGGATAATATAAGTCAATATATTTGTCAAAGGCATTCTGCCCGGGAGTATAATCCAATCCTTTGCCTAAAAAAAAGTGGCTCTGCGTATAAGCATTGCTTAAACTGATGCTTGAACTGAATAATGTGGTGTAGGACGAACCGCTGTTAAAACTGCATCTGACTGAATAATCCCTTATCGGCACGGGATTTCTGAACATTAACAACACAATATAATCGCCATTTGCTACATCCACCCTGAATCTGCAGGTTTGTGAATAAGCCCTGTACCAGCCGATCCAGTCACAGGCAATAGGGTCAGGAAAATTGCTGTAAGACGGCACATCCAAACCAGAACCGGAATAACCTGAAGTGGTGGTCCAGCCAAAACCAGCGCCTGCGGAATAGGTCATAGTGGTAGTTACCCTGGTAAAACCGGACTGTACAGATGAAGCCGTTGTGCCCATGTCGTACATTTTTATGCCGGCCGGTACTTGCGCGTATCCGGTAACTGAAAAACCTATCAATAACGAAAAAATACTAATTATTTTCATAAATATATTTTATTAACTCCCCTTTTTACCCTTCAACCCTCATGTCGCTGACAAATATTGTAACTTCATCAGGGCCGGTTTCTTCCCATTTTTGCTCGGGAAAAAATTTGTATGAAAAATGCCAGGTCTTTATTTCAGAAAGGTCAAGATCTCTTTTTTCACCGTAAGGTTTTGCTTTATTTAAATCCAGTGATACGTTGTTCATTCCGGGCTTTAAAACAAATGGCAAAACTATCCAGGTATCTCTGCCTACTTTGTTAGTTATACTTTCTTTGTCTTTAATTACAAGAGTGAACGTAAGATCTTTATCCTGCGGATTAAAAGCATTGAATTTAAAACTGCCAAATCCGGACCAGGACCTGTCAATTTTGCCGCAACCGCACCAGCCCCTGCCGTTAAAATTAATTTTCAAACCTAACTCGTCTCCGGCTTCAATATTTTCTTCTGTTAAAACAGCTGAAACAGTTTCACTAACACTGCTGGGCAGTTCCCCTTTTGAAAAATTTAATACAGATAATTTGCGTGCCGGTGCTGATGAACTGACTTTTTTTGTTTGTTTTGTTTTTGCAGATTTTTTTGTTTTTGCCTCACTCATAGTTACACAACTTAATGCGAACAATACCAACACAACTGCTGTAAAAATACCAAAAGTCTTTTTGTTAATTTTATGCATCTTACGCCTCCAATTCAAATTTTCTCAACTGTGCCCCGCTACGCTCGAAGAATAACTTTATATATAAGCGAAGTCGAGAACCTGTCTCTATCGCACTATAGCCATCTTACCCGTCATCTTATCTCCGGCTGTATTGGTAACTATATAGATATACGTTCCGCTGGATACTTTTTCTTTTTCTTTATTTTTTACGTCCCAAATGTATTTACCGTCATTGTTTGTTTCTTCAAGTGTATTTACAAGCTCTCCGGTTAACGTATATATTTTTATTGTTGAATTGTTTGTAAGGTTATCAAATACTATACCTGTATTCCAGTCACCGTTTTCTAATTTATTATCATTGGGTTTAAAAGGATTTGGGTACACTCTTACTTCTTTTAAATTGTCCTTTGATAATACTGCCCCCATTATTCTATAAACGCTGAAATGTTCTACTTCTACCGCCACTGTATTTGCAAGCGGGGATAATTCCTGCGCCCCGGGCACCAATTCCCACTCATTACTGGTTTCATTAAGACAGTAAATCCTTAACCCGTTTTCTGTTTCACCGGTTATTGTTGAAGGATAAGCTAATACTATCGTTACTTTTTCCACCAAATTCATCAAAGCATTAAACTCTGTACTGGTATCCGATAAATCATTTATTGTTGTACTCAATATCCTTGTATCATTCTGCGCAGCTGTGTTTGCCTGCGTTATCTTTGAAGTTTTATCTTCAGGTTTTTTTATGTTTATGTACACCCCGTCATTTAACCCGGGATTTGCTATAACCTTAGCTTTCAGGTTATAACTATTCATTATTACTTCATATACTTTTTGGCCGTTTATGGTTTCACCTAACCTGTTGTTTATAGCTCGTACAGGGCCTACGCTGGATATACTGCCGCTGACATTACCCGATAAATCTATTGCCAATACTCCAAAATAGTAGTCCTGACTGTTTACTACAAGTCCGGTTACTACACAGCTGGATGTGTTCGGGTTGGAAACAGGGGAGCCGCTGAAATACGTTGCCCCGGTTATACTGGTAAACGGGTTTGGTGAATAATATACTTTATAACCGGCTATATCACTATCTGATACGTTGGTCCAGGTTACTATTACTTTTCCGCCTTTATCTGTAGGATAATCTTTTGCACCTAAACCGGATACTGCTTCGGGCGCGGTTGTATCACCGTACATATAATTCATCGTACTGTTGGCTGATATTGTATTGGGTGTGCCTGAAAGGTCTTTAATGTAATTTATGGTTATGGTATATGTTGTTCCTACGCTATGCTGGCTGGTGGTTAAAGTCACAGTCTTTTGGTCTGACCCTAAAACTGCATTTATTACATTTACACTGTTGTTTATTTCATAGTTTGTTTCTTCTTCTGCTGAGGTTTGTTCTATAGGCTCGCTGAATTCTATGGTTATTATGGTTGCAGTTGTTACTGATACAGATACTATTGCAGGCGGTGTGATATCTGAACCGGAAGTTGAAAAACTCCCCAATGCATAACTTATGCTTACGTTGCTGGAATCATCTACTGCAAAAACATAATAACTGTAGGTTGTATTTTTTGTAAGGCCGGTATCTGTAAATGTTGTACCATCGGCTGAACCTACTAATCCTAATGCATTTCTGTATACTCTATAGTAACTGGCGTAATCACCGTCACCGGCCTGCGCACTGGCTGTCCAGCTCATGGTTATACTGGTTTCGGTCTGCGCAGAACTGCTTAAACTTGATGGTGCGTTTGGCGGCGTTGTGTCTGACCCGCCGGCTGATGTTGAAAAACTGCCGCTGGCAGAAGATACGCTTACATTGTTTGAATCATCTACGGCATAGACCCCGTAACTGTAAGTTATTCCTGCTGTTAATCCGGAATCGGTATAAATTATTCCGACGGCTGTACTTATTAATACTGCGTCTCTGTATATTCTGTAGAAACTTGCGCTGTCACCGTCACCGGCTTGGGTTGATGCCGTCCAGTCCATTGTTATTGTTGCCTGGGTTTGATTTGAACTTGTTAGATTTGTTGGCGCGTTGGGCGGGGTTACGTCTCCTCCGCCGGCACTGTATTCATCGGCACCTATATCCCAGGTACCGCTTCTTGAGGTTCCGTCTATATCTGTGTTGAATGATAAGTATACGTCAGCTGAAAGGTCAACGCCGGCATCCTGGGCCTGCGTATCTCCAACTGCTATATGAAAATCTTTACCGGTTTTATTTTCAAAGGTTACTGTTACACCGTTTTTTGAATTTGCGCCGGGTGCGTCACTGGCAACATCTGATATATTGTAATCTGATGCCCCGTCAAAACTTGCTCCAAATCCGTCTGTACAATCCTGTGCTATATTGTTTTTGGCTATGGCGCTGGCTTCATCGGAATAATATCCGTACCCGCAGTTTACTGCCGTATTGTTGTATAGGTACCTTTTTCTGTCTGCATCTCTTATATACATACCAAAATAACTTGTACCCGTACCGTTCATATCATAGATTAGGTTGTTCCAGATTCGTACTATACTGTTCTGCCCGGTTGCGGCGGTTTTTGAACCGAAAATTCCTCTCTTATTACTCGTTGTGAAATTGCCAGGGCCTTTTATTATGCAGTTGCTTATCCGTATATCTTCTGCGCTGGTTTCATCACCATACACATCTATTCCATTGCCGCCGTCTATATCGTTTTTTGTGAAATTTATTTGTAAGCCATTTATGCGGACATTGGATTCACCTATATATAAAGAATCTGTTGTAGTGCCGGCGCTTAATATATATGCGTTTGTATCCCACTTACCGCTGTGTTTATATCCGTCAGGTGTACGGATTTCTATGTAGTTTGTTGCGTTGGTGGTCCACCCGAATATTGATACAGGTGTTGTGTCTGTCATGGGGTAACATTCTGCTACTGCTATTACTTTATCGCCGGTATTGCCGGCAGTAAAATAATTGTTTGAATCTACCCTTATCTGTTCACCGGTTTGAAATGTACCGGCGATTACATTTACATATAACTGGCTGGCAGTGCAATGATACACTGTTGCAGTAGCACCGGAAGTTGCTCCGGTTACACTTGCGCCGTCATTGATTGTGCCGGTCTTCGCACCACTGAATACTTTGCTGGCTGCACTGGTGATATCGCTTTGGATTGCTGTTTCCCAGCCGGCAATTGATTTATAATCCCCGCCGCTGCTTTTTATTGAGCATACAAATTCAGAGTAACCGGAAGGAATAACATAGGTTCCGGTAAAGTTTTGCGATGTCTGGTTAGTTCCTAACCCTGAATAGGTTCTGTTTACCGGGCTGAAACTCCAGTTACTAAGACTGGGAGCTACTGTATAATTTCCGGGAGGCAAGGTACTGAACTGATAGGCACCGCTTCCATTGGTTGTTGTGGATCCGTTGCTGTCACCGCTTAAGGTTATTGTTACCCCGCCAAGCGCTGAACTTGTACTGGTGGTTACTGTTCCGGATATGTCATATCCTGTGCCGGTATAACTGCCAAAGAAATCCTGGCTGCCTTGTGCTGTCATGATATTTGTGTAGGATTTGTTTACCGGGTTTATATTCCAATCTGTTTTTGTTGGGGTTACTGTGTAATTTGCGCCGGTTGATACACTGAATACATAAAATCCGCTGGAAGTTGTTGTGTATGTGCCGGTACTGCTGCCGCTTAAAGATAACAATACACCGCTTACACCTGCTGATGAATTATTCTTTACATACCCGCTGATTGTTGTGCCGGAAGTAGGAATTGGAACATACATCTTTATATATTTATTCCCGGGAGAAACACTGTTGCTTCCAAGAGGCAGAGCCCCGCCGACATTTACTGTATAACTGTAAGAATTTGTGCCTGCAGGAATTGTTTGAGTCTGGGTATAGGTTGAACCGCTTATCTGCCAGCCATGGGTAATTTCTAATTCTGAAGTAGAAGGATTTTCATAATAGGCATAGATAAAGAATCCCCTGAACCCGTTATTGTTCTTTTGTGCAGGATCCGGCGTTATCTTAAATTTTACCAGGCATTGGGTTGCTGAACCGGATAACACAGCGCTGCCGTTATATAAACTGCGCGATGAATATACCCAGGAATCTGGAGTGTGGCTGGAAATCAGCACCCAGGAACTTCCGTTATCTGTGGAATAATACATCTCATGAAAGGGTTGACTAAGCCAGAGCTGGTAATGACAGGTTAAATCAAGTTTTCTTATCGCCCCGGGACAATCTACCTTATATACAACTTCTAAAGGAAGAGCTGTGCTAGTTAATGTCAAATGCGCAGTATCTACATTATTCCATTTAGCATTTGAATCTGAATACCTTCCAGCTTCATATATTGCCTGGCTGGTCCAGATATCGGGAACTATTTCCCTCACTGATAAATTATCTGAAGTGTAAGTGACATTGTTTACGCCATTTTCCAAACCGCATAAACTGTATAACATCATGGAGTTTACCATTACTCTTGTATTTAAGGTTAAATCATCCAATCCGCTGCCATTTGTAAAATTAAATTTAACCCAATATTGGTATCTTCCTTTAACGTAATCTGAAATGTCATTACTGAATGAACCGCTTAGACTTCCTATACTTATCCAGGAAGCTCCCATGGTATAGGAAATACTCATAGTTACACTGCCTACTGCACTGCCGCTTATTACAGCTCCTTTAGTTGCTCCGGCAAGGCTGGGATTTGTATCATCCGAAGGATGAGGGGCTATTACGTAGGGTGTTCTCATATAAAATATTACTTCGGAACTGCCGCTGGTACCTGCTAATTTCGGCGAGCCGCTCTGTGAAACTACATCTGTGCTTGCCAACATGCCTTCAAAACAGGAGGAATGTGATAAGTTCGGTGTATAAATGAATTCGCCGTTTGCATACATACCGAAACCATTATAACCGGAGGTCTGGGTAGGCGGAGCATTTGGAATTTTTACATAACTATTTCCCCAGGTACGTGTATTAATTGTTGAATTATTATTACCCCAAAATTGATAACTGGGGCTCCATTGCCGGTCAAAATATCTTGTGAATGTTTCACCGGGACGAAGAGTAATATCCATTGAGTGACTGTAAGAATATCCGAAATATGGATAGGCATAAGTGATATTATAATCCCACAGGTGATCATAGCCGTATCCAGGCAGCTGGTAATGAGGGTCATCTGCTGAAACAGAATTGCCAAATAATGCAGCCCGGTCTGTTAAACTTAAAGCTCTTATTTCATCTACGCTTGCAATTTTTCCTGTGCCGTCAACCGCATAACCGCAGCCATCGCCGTCTATCATGTGCCAGTTGCCGTCATAATAAACTTCCGGGACGGTGTGGGCCGGAAGGTTTACGGTTCTTGTACGGAACCCGGCTTTTTCAAAAAATGAATTCATTACCGGAGCGTTCTGCCCGCAGATAGCTGAACCATAGGAGTGCAGATGTTTTAGCGCGTCAATGTTGCCGCTGTCTAAACTTCTGTTAAGCGGTTCATATACGGAAGGTGAATGATAGATGTTAGTCATTACATATTTCCAGATTTTATTTGCTTTCTCTGCATCGGTCATACTGCCGTCAAGAATTTCGTCAAGTATTTCATCTATATTCCTGCCGCTGACATAATACTTATCCGGATGCTTGTTACCTTCTACCCAAGCGCCAGAAACAACCGCAAAAACATTGGAAGATACTGTTGACATTAAACAAACTAAAGTAATAACACTTTTTAAATTTATTCTTTCCATTTTTAGCCTCTAAAAAATTAACACGAATTTTATCTAAAAAATTATTACGCGAATGATAACGAATTGTTAAAACACAAACACGGTGATTATGTTTTTAAGTAATTAGGTGGCTTCTAAAAGACTTAACTAATCACTAACCACGTAACAACTAATCACTGGCTTTAAAATCTGTTAGTAATTGAAATTCTATGCGTTACTCCTAAATCTCCGTAAGGCACCCAGGCATAATCTATTCCTATCCCGCTTACATCCTTATATCCAAATCCGCCTGATAACCCCGCTAAGCTTTCACTGCCGCCTGCTTTCCTGTACCCTGCTCTTAAAGCCATTGTTTTACCCATCAAATACTCTGCACCCAAATGCAGAGTCATATCACTGCTGCCTGCTTTACTTATATCAAAAGCAAAATTTACTTTATCATCAGATTTATCCACTAAATATATGTAAGACAATCCTGCGCGGTAAGACATGGGAAGGGATTCGCTATCCTGCATGTACTTTATGCCTGCACCTAAATTCTGAACAGATATACCCAGCATAAAAGGAAAATCATAATTTATCAGGTCTATTAATACCCCTGCATCGGCAGCATAAGTATTTGCTGACTCTGCCTCAATACTGCTTTGAATCATTTTCAAACTTATTCCACCAAGAGTATCTTCACCAATTTGTTTTCCCATACTTACGTTAACTGCCATATCCTGACTGCTGAATGTTTTACCGGTTGCCACATAACTGTTGTTAGTGTCTATCTCGGTTTGTTCTATTGAACCGGTTGTCAGGTAGTTTATTCCCACACCTATTGTGCTTTTACCTTCCCTGCTTTGCACATAACTCAACTGGCCGCAGCTTATCCCTTCCAGCCACATAATATAGTTTCCGCTTAATTCCCTTCCTTTAATATTGTTCAATCCTGCCGGATTCCAATACATGGAGTTTACATCATCTGCCAGGCCGGCATAGGCCCCGCCCATTGCTATAGGACGTGCTCCAATACCTATATTAAGGAAGTCTGCACCGTTAGTTCCGGCAGCAAGGGCCTTAAACGGTAAATAGAAAGCAGAAAACAGAAAAACACAAATGCTTAGATAACGAACTGATTGTTTTTTGTACACGATTGTAACCTCCGGATTATTTATTAACTAATTTTGCGCCGCAAGATTCCCTGATAACAAGTTCGGGTTCAATAACTATCTTTTTATACTGCATGTCAGGGTTTTCTATATTTTCAAGCAGTAGTTTTATACTTTCTTCAGACAAAGTGGCAGTAGATAATTTAACTGTAGTTAAAGGAAACTTCATATGAGCAAGGTATTTAATGTCATAAAAACCTGTTATTGCAATATCTTCCGGAACTCTGATTCCTCTGCTGTTTAATTCTCTCCAGTAAGCCATAGCCATATTATCATCCACTGCCGAAATAACTGTAGGCCTGGGATTTATTTTCAGAATACTGTCAATGGTTTCAGGAATTTTACTTAAGTCAGAACGAATAATAAGTCCTGGGTTAAACTCAATATTGCTTTCTGCCAGAGCTTTTTTGTAACCTTCCATTTTCTGAACATTGGGCACCGGTTCTAAAGAACCCAGCGGGAAACAAATATTTTTATGGCCAATGCTTATCAGATGCCTTACCAGAAGATACTCACCCCAAAAATGGTTAAAGCTGACACAGTTACAACTAATGTTTGCATCTCCGAATATAAGTACAAACGGAAATTTGCTTTCTTTAAGTTTCTCAAGCCTTTCAATAAAATTCTCCGGGTGCGATGTCGGCATAAGAGTGATAAGCGCCCCGTCTACCTTGCGCTTCATTAACAGTTCCATATAGGCCGCTTCCCTGTCATCTTTGTGGCCGCTAAAAAACAATATCATGTCCTGGTTATTTCTATACATAGTTTCTTCTATGTCTTTAAGCAATTCCGACCAATAGGGGTTTGTAATAGTATGAAGTACCAGCCCTACAGTCTGTGTTTTTTTGTTTTTAAGTGACCTGGCAATGTTGTTAGGCGTATAATTTAATTCATCAGCAATCTTTAATATTTTCCTTCTTGTTTCTTCGCTAATTCTCGGATTATTATTCAGTGCCCGCGACACCGTAGAATTATTTACGTTAGCTAACTTTGCGATGTCTTCTATTGTTTTATGCATCTGTGCAAACCTCCCTGCGCAAACGTCTTCATAAAGTTTCAAAAAAAATATATACTATAAAATAAAAAAACCAGCCTATATTAGAAAACCTAAAATAGCCCGGTTATACCACAAAAAATACAAATCAAAACATGAGTTAAGTATTATCGGTAACCGGCTGCCCTGCAAGCATCATCCTTTTTTGTACAAGCTAAGAACTTCGCTCAGGGCCCATTGGTTTTGCCCCGTCATATGCTTATGAACGGGAGGCTCGTCTGTGTCTGCAAGACGGCCTGTCCTCTGATTTCTCAGAGTTTGCCATTTCGGGTTTCTGTAACTTTCACTGCAAAGAACAATTATTTCCTATTGTTTGCTAATCTATGCACACGTCTTCACTATTAATATAATAGGTTTTTCCCATAAAGTCAAGCTTTTTTTAAATATTGCCCTTTAATCTTTCAAAAAATGACACCATAACAAAGATGAACGTAAAGAGAATTTTTACTGTTTGAACGTTATTTAAAAATTTTACGTTTTATAAAGAACCGACTAACTATAATTAGAATATATGATAATGAAAAAAAACTTATTTTGCCTGGCTTTTTAAAAAATCCCATATTACTTCGCAGGTATATGTATCTTTTGATGTTTTACCCACATATTTTTCTGCCAGGTATTGATAACCGCCGGGCCCGGCATGGATTTCTGCGAAGGGTATTAAAACGGTGTCATTCTGAACTTATTTCAAGGTCCCGGTGTTTAATACTGCAAACTCCTTAGAACCTTGATGTAAATGATAGTTTACTAACATTTCCTAATACACCCATCGTACCAAAACCCATATCAATCTGATAACCTGTTATATTCAGCCCTATTCCTGCTGTATAACTTTCTAAGGTATAGCCATTTTTAAATCCAATACGAAACGCTATCAGCTTTGCATACCAGTATTCCAGGCCCAGGTGGATTTTTATTTCTTCATCATTGGGCCTTACTACTTCTCCGCTTAAAGCCACTTTATTTAAATACGTGTCTTGTAGATTATAGGCTACAACAAAACGAAAGTGTATGCAGAGCGCTTCTTGAATAGGCCTAGGCAGTCTCAATTCGTTAAAATGAAAAATGTAACAATTAAACCGTTTCTATAGAAAAAGCTTAATTGTTGCGTTTTTTAATTATTTCTTCAAGTTTAATTTCTGCGGCAACCAGGGCTTTTTTATCAGGTATTTTTTGGATCCACTCCCTGGCTTTTTTTACGTCAAATGGCTTTTTTAGATTAAGCTCCGGGAAAAAACCATATTGTTTTTTTTTCCTTGTAAAAAGATAAAGACAATCGGCTAATGCTTTTTCAGGTTCGGCTACAAGAAAACTCCCTGTACCCTTATACCATTCAAAACCGGAAAAAAACTGAGATGATATTTTATGAACCAAAAATGTGCCAACCGTTGTGGTTATTTTTCTGGTATGAGCAGTTGAAGCCAGGGTTATAACCTGCGGAATCTGTTCAATAATTCCGTGCAAGTGTAGAGCGCTTAAAAAGGAAACGTAAACCCTGCTGCCCCGGAAAAGATGAGGGACCACCATATAAGGGCTTAATAGTTTACCTCCCACTTCAACCCAGACCCCGCGATAAATTTTTTTTACAATAGTATGCTCGCTGAGATAAGCAAGCGCCTGGCTTACCGTAGACATGCTTTTGCCGGAAATGTCGGACAGCTCCCGTGTAGTAAAAACAGGCCGGCCAAGCCTTCTGATATATTCAACTGTTATTGCCTGGGGCATATAAACTCGGTGATTTTTATTTTAATCTCATCCCATAAATCAGGATTTTCATAGGCCATCCTTGCTTCATCAGCAAGATAATTCAATACGGTATCCCGGTACTGGCGGAAGCTGACAGAAAATGTATTATTACATGCGGTATCTTTCACGGTTGCCGGTATGTTTATTTTACCGGAGCCTTCAGTTAACTGGGTAGATAGGGTATAAAGATCAAAAATATCCCGGGCCTGAACTATACTTCTGCCTGCCAAGGCATATATTTTCTGCAGGGCTGCGCTTTGAATATCATAATGACTGACTATCAATGGGGAAATTTTATAACTGCGAAGAATCTTTTCAGAAACAGGCCCTACTACAGCCTTACCTAAGGCTTCCCTTCGGGAAAATTCAATTTTTGTAAAAAGGTCTTCCCCCCGAGAAGCTAATATATGTATTTTAAAACGCTGGGTGGTTTCTATTTGTTTTGCTTTTGTTATATTTGGCGGTATTATTTTTTCAATACCGAATGGTTTAATTTCGTTCAATAAAGCTTGTGAATCAAGTATTTTCATAACAATATCCCGCAAGGTTATAACATTTATGGTATTAATATCTATGTCCATATCTTCCGAATACCTGATATTGCTGAAAAATAACCGCATATTTACCCCGCCTTTAAGAGCATAAATATTAGGCCTTAACTTTAATGAAAGCAGGCGGAGAAATTCAATATGGAATACTTCTCTAACCTGAAGATTGTTATATAAATGGCTTTTCATATATGTTATATATTTTAGTTGTAACTAAATAATAGGACATATTAAATAAAATGTCAATTTATGATAAACGCTGGGTATGGTGGTTTACGCAAGAGGTGCTGCCTGCCGGTATTTTTTCTGCAGGACGGGTTTTCCCTATCTTTCCCTTTTAGCAGTTCACTGTTTTTTGTTTTACGGTTAGAATTAAATCCCTATTCGCTTTCAGTGGCGGTTATTACAACAGGCATTACCTGTTCTCTTACGGTGGTTGTGCCGACGGGTGTATCAAGCCTGAACCATAAAGTGGTGTCGCTTAATAACGGCAGAATGTTATACGGTTCTATTCTATTGCCGTCAAAAGAAGTGTTTACTGCTGTGCCGGTAGAAAAATGTACCAGAGATGTCATGATAGTTGAAGACGAAATAATTATATCATCGCCGATAGACGTACCAAAATCTGCAAGGGCGGGGCGCGTGTCACTGAACACTCCGTACAATACATACCTGTTGTTTCCGGCGGTAACTCCCTGTTCCCACTCACAGGAGGTGCCCGGCAACAGGGCCATAGTACTTATCATCAGCGTGTAGTTTTCTCTTACAGTGCTGTTAGGGCCGTTACGGATAATAAGGCCTGCCATGGAAACCGTGGAAATATTTGTATCAAGAGTTCCAAAATTGTAAAAAGTACTTGGTTCTACCAGATCAATGCTTAATATCACTACCTGGGCATAATTTGTTGTGCCCGGATTACTTTCAAGAGACCAGTGTGTAGAATATTCATCCCGGGTCCAGGCCCTGAAGTAATATGTTGTTCCGGGTGAAAGGCCGGTTATGGTCCAGGACTGTTTCTCCCCGGGTTTTACTGCTGTAGGGTTGCCTGTTGAAATGGTGATACCGGAAGATTTTATACTGTGCGTGCTCCAGTAGGTATAATAATTATCTATCCACTGCGTTTGATTGGCCCAGGTTGAATACTGAATAAGAAAAACTGCATCTGTAAGATCAAGTATATATCCGTCATCTCCGGGAGCGCTCCAGGTAAGTTCTATTGTACGTCCATAAGCGCCCACAGCTGCTGTCAGGTCTGTGATTGCGCCCGGATTTATTACCTGGACAAAACACGTGGCTCCATTTGAAAGAGGTGACCAGTTTAATACATCGTCAGCCACCCAAATATGAAAATAGTGAGAAGTATCTTCCAATATGGCATCAAAAACACAATATTGGCTCTGCCCGGGGTTCACATTAATTGTTGAAATTACTAAATCTGCTGTTGACCTATTCCACACAAAAGCAGCATCTGTAGAATATTGAATAGCATATCTTCCGTAGTTAAGAGTTCCGGTATCACCATCATCGCCGGGAGAACTCCAGAACAACAGAATTTTATTTGAAAACCCTACTTGTGATGCTGCAAGGCTTGACACAGCAGAAGGCGCTATTGCGTCAATCATTTCATCTGCACCTATGTCCCAGGCGCCATTAAAAGGCCTGGGCTGGTACTTGACGTCATTAGGAACTCTAAGGTAAGAATCGCTGGTTAAATCTGCTCCCTGGTCCCGTGCAACTGTGTCAGTATTTGTAAGACGGAAAATTTTGTTGGCTGCATCACTAAACTCTACTGTGCCGGTTAAATCTGTATCACCTGCCAGGTCTGACATATTGCTGTCAGTAGTATCAAAAGAACCATTGTAACCGTTTGTGCAACCCTGAACTAAATTGTTTTTAAGAACCACTGTTCCATTAACTTTCTGAATACCTATCTGGCAATTATATACTGTATTATTGTAAATATACAATGACCTGTCTACGCCGCCAGCCCATATTCCATAACAAACATTTGTACTGTATATTGTTCCAAAATCATAAATAATGTTGTTCCAAATTCTAACTTCACTTCCAACTGCATGACTGCCGGCATAAGCAATAGCACGGACATTATTATATTGAAAATTGCCTGTTCCCTTTATTATGCAATTCGTTACTCTTATATCCTGCACGCCTTTAATATCATTACAGCCTAAACTCAAAGCCTGAGAATTAGTTGTATCATTTGTATTATTAAACTGAATACCTTCAATTCTAATATTTGCTTCATTACTAGTAATACAATAATTGGTACCTACGTTCATCCTGTAAACATTATCATCCCAGATACCGCTATGCCTGTTTGAGGCGGGAGTGCGGACTACTATATAGTTTTTAGCACTGGTATACCAACCATTAATATAGCAGGCTGTTGTATCTTCAAAAGGATAACATTCTGCAACAACAATTACTGAATTACCGCAATTGGAAATGGTCACATAGTTTGAGCCCTGGTTTTTGTAAACATGTTCCCCGGATATGAATTTACCTTCAATTCCTTCTATCATCACCTGGGCAGCGGTTACATGGGTAACATAGCCGGTGGCTCCGGATAAAAGCCCCCAGACTTTTGAACCGTTAGAAATTGTTCCTGTTAAACCGCCGTGCGAAAACACTACAACTGTGCTGACAGTTAAATTACAATCATTGGCCGCTTCCCAGGCAGACAAACTGGCAAAGTCCCCGCCAACATCTTTTATGGTACAGATAAATTCCACAGGCGGCAGATACCAGGTAGTACCGTTAGAAACAGCAGACCAGTTACCCGGGCTTTCATCCTGCGTCCAGATACGGAAATAATAAGTAGCAGGCTGGTATAAACCGGTAAGTGTAAATGAAGCTTTTGTTCCTACGCTTGTACCGGATGTAGAAATAGCAAACGTATAACCATCCATTGAAGAGGTACCCCAGACAGCACTGAAGGTGGCATATTGAATGTAATATAAACTACCGGAATCTAAAATGTTTGTTGTGCCTAAATCATCGCTGGGCGTGCTCCAGGTTAGTTTTAAATCTCCAAAACTGTTTCCTATTGTTGATGCCAGGTCTGTTATGGCGTCGGGAGGTATCAATTGTATATAACAGGTGGTCATATTGGATTTTTCTGACCAGTTGTCCCAGTCATCACGGGTCCATAACCGGAAATAATAACTTGTATTTTCAAGCGGAAAACTTGTAATGCAATATTTCAGGCTGGTATAAGGATTTACGTTAACTGTAGAAATTGTTACCTGAGCGCTGGCGGTAGACCAGAAAACTGTAGAGCTGTTGCTTGACCAATGAACTCTAAACTGGCTGTCACCATAAATAGGCCCGGTGACTAACATACCGGTAGTTCCGTCATCTCCCGGGCACAGCCAGCTAAGTACTGCTGTATCTCCTATAGGCGGAGTGCATGCCAGGTCAACAGTGGTAGGCGCACTGGGAAAAGAAATATAAAATTCGTCCATATCACCGGCCGGGCCGTTATAAGAATTATTGGGCCTGCCTCCAATTGACATTTTATCTATCACGTAAGTTGCCCAGCCTGCAGTTGTGGAAGTATAAGAACTTTTAGTCCCGTCTATCCAAACCTCTGCATTACTGTTAACCCGGTCCCAGACGAATTTATAAAGATGATATTCTCCGGAAGGATAACCCCACCAACCGGTATATGATTGCGCTTGAACACCATTTGCTTCATTTGCTAAAAATTGTAACCGATAAGGAGGATTACTCGTGCGTAAAGTTCTCATATTTTGGGCGTAAGGGCCGCTGGAACAGAACAAACCATTGCAATTAGTACCTCTGGCATAAACATCAATCTGGCCTTTATCAGGATTAATATTTGCACCGTCAATTAACGCATAATGGCCGCTAGTATTCCAATGAGTTGGAAAATAAAGGCCATTTCCATTAACCCCGTCCGTGGCTACTATAGCACTGTTTGGATTATATATCCTTATATTTCCCACACCAATATTTGGAACAGTATCTGATAAATTTTCCATATCCCAGTAAAAACACGGGTCAAAACCCGCCCGGGTTCCGTAACCGCCAAAAGTCTGGGGATAGTTAGTTGCACCATTGGAAATTGCTGACCACAAAGGGCCCTCATCTTTCATCCATAAACGGAAATAATAGGTTACGCTTCCCGTTAAATTATTGGCATAATATTCATTATAGCGCCTTTGGGCCAGAGTAGTGGCAATTATTATTTCGTACTGGTTATACTGGTCCGTCCAGCCGGACGGGGAGTCCCAGTCTACAGCCTCAAAAGTTGAATACCTGACACGAAAGGCCCCGTTGGTTACGGTGCCCGTATTGCCATCGTCGCCGGTACTGGTCCAGGTAAGCCTTATCCTGTAAGCGGCCTTGATTGTTGAAGCGCTTAAATCTGTTACTGCATCCGGCAATTGATAATAAGCCCAGTTAGTTGCCCCGTTTGAAATTGCAGACCAATTACCCAAACCTTCATCACGCGCCCAAAGCCTGAAATAAAATGTTGCAGTTTCAGTTATCCCGGTAACCAGGCGTGACTGTGCCATGCCAAATACACAGGTAGTGTCCCACTCCAGCTGATATTTATTCTGTACATCATTCCAGGAACCTGTTTCCCAAAAATCCGGCTCTGCAGAAGTAAACGTAGCATATTTTACACGGTATCTTCCGTTAGTTATATTGCCGCTGGTGCCGTCATCTCCGGGGGCCAGCCAGTTTAATTTTATTTCACTTGGGTTTGCGGTTGTAAATGCCTCCAGTGTGGTAATATTGTTAGGCGGCATAAAAGTAACCCAGGCCTGGCCCGTATTTGAAACATCAGACCAGTTTTTACATTCATCACTTGTATAAACTTTTATATAGTAGGTTACACTTTCTGATAAACCTGCCAGCGTCCATTTTTGATTGTTGCCGGGAACTGTGTTGGTAGCCCAGGTAATCTGGTATTGAAAAATTGGATTTGTAAATATTACAGTTGACTGCCAGTCTACCGTAGAATAAGTGGCATATTTTATCCGGTATAACCCTCCGGTAATAGCACCCGCCCCTGCATCATCTCCCGCAGAGGTCCATTCCAGGTCAATTTGGCCTACCGTTGTACCCGAAGAAGCAAACACATCAGTTAACGGGGAAGGCGGGATGCCGATAATATAATTTGTAGCGCCATAAGAGGTTAAAGACCAGTTATCCCATTCATCACAGGTCCATAACCGGAAATAGTAAGTTGCATAAACCGGTGCAAGCTCTGTGTTGGGCAAGCCTGTAAGAGCATATTTTTGTACCTGTAAGGCAGGGACATTGGTTGTTGAAATGGTTATTTGTGCCGTACCTGTGGTCCAGAAAAGAGTATAAGTTGAATACTGGATTTTATATTTACTGTTGCCGTAAGAATAGCTTGTTATAAGCGGATTTGAGGTTCCGTCATCGCCCGGGGAGGACCAGGTAAGAACTACCTCTCCTTCGTTGGCGCTGGCAGCTGCCATAAAATCTGTTGTAATTGTGGGCGCGCTGGGAAAATGAACAAAGAATTCATCCATGGTACCGTGGGCATCACCCCAGTTACTTCCTCCATGCCTGTTTAAAACACCAATATTATTGAATGTCATTTCTTGCCAGCTGCCGGCGTTAGCTACGTTTCCGGATCTTTTTACGCCGTCAATCCAGATTTCTGCTTTTTGTACTGACCGGTCCCAGGCAAATTTAAAATAATACCAGGTCCCTGCTACCGGCGACCAGCCTGTGGTCTGAACATATACGTTATTCTGTGTATCCGGATAAAAAATACAAGAGGCACCGCTCCAGATTACCCCTGCGTAAAGATAAGAATTGACTGCTGTACAGCTGGAAGAAAAGAAATAGTTCTGCACGCCGCCCGGGTTGCCTGTATTGTCCGGTTTAAACCAGAATTCTATTACACCTTTACTGCCGTCAACATTTCCGGCATCAAGGTTATAATATGCCGGATTTGCCTGCCAGCCGCTGGTCAGGTGGATTGCCTGGCCGTTTTGCCCCGCTACGTTTGTTATTGACGCACCGCTGGGATTTATAAAGGTAATATTTCCAAAACCAAGATTCGGAGCTTCATCGGTTGTATTTTCCATGTCCCAGTAAATACGGGGGTCATAACCGGTAACAGAACCGGTCTGCGCGTAAGCGGTAGCCCCATTGGAAATTGCTGACAAGTTACCCAGAAAATCCTGCGTCCAGACACGGAAATAGTAGGTTACGCCTCTGGTAAGATTAGAAACAATATATTTATTTGTTTTCCTGTTTCCAATATTTGTAGCAATGTTTATTTCATATCTGCTTAACGGGTCAGTCCAGGTACCGGTAGTCCAATAATCTGAAACCGTTGTATCGTAAGATGAATATCTTATCCTGAAAGTTGCGCTTTGCAGGTTGTACATGGTTCCGTCATCGCCGGTATTGGTCCAGGTGAGCTTTATTTTCTGGGCAGTTTTATATGTTGCGGCGGTTAAATCTGTAACTGCATCCGGCGGCGTGTTATCATCATTTTCATCGGCGCCTATGTCCCATGTGGTAAACTGCGGGCGGGTATCTCCGTCAATATCAGTATTAAAAGGAAGATTGACGTCAGTAGATAAATCAAACCCTCCATTTACTGCAACAGTGTCGCCTGCAAGATGAAAATCATCGTTGGCGCTATTTGCAAATATGACTGTCGCAGCCTTGGAATTTGCTCCCGGAGGAAAATAGGCTGCAGCTACATTTGTTATATTATAATTAGAATCAGCCCCCCAGCCATCACTGGAATAATAAGCGGCGGTAGAACCCTGAACCAGGTTATTTTTAACATAGGTTCCTGCCATGCCTCCATTTACCGCGTTATAACTATTGTAAATTGTGTTGTTATAAAAATAAACACCGGTTACACCAGAATCAACACGAAAGGCGGCCTCAGATCCTCCTGTAAAATTATATATTACGTTATTCCAGATTTTTGTATTGTTCCCCTGCCGGGTCCGAATGCCGGAAGTATCAGTGGAACTGCTGAGGGCTTTTAAAATATTATTTGAAACTCTGATATCGCTGTTTGTTACTCCCGAGGTAACAGTGTATACGTTTATTAAAACATCATTGGGTGATAAACTTTTTGATATTTGAAGGCCATCTATTCTTACAAAATCTTCACGAATGGTAACAGTTCCTAAAATGTTAAACTTATTGCTATTCCAGGCACCGTTGTGCCTTTCTGAAGCAGGGGCATACACTTTAATAAAATTATAAGGGCCTGTAGTCCAACCATCAATATCTAAACTGCCGGTCCCGCCGGGCCAGTCAGCATAACATTCTGCTACTGCTATTACTGAATTTCCTACATTAGAAATAGTTACAAAATTTGTACCCTGATTTTTATAAACCTGTTCCCCGGAAATAAAAGAACCTTCAATTCCTTTAAGCATTACCTGCCCTGAACCCGCCGTGGGGGTTGTAACATGCACCACTGTCCCGGTAGCGCCTGAAATTAAACCCCAGACTGTTGAATTATTAGTTATGGCACCTGTTATTCCGCTGTGTGAAAAAACCACAACAGTACTTACAGTTAAATCACACTGGGTTGCTGTTTCCCAAAGAGATAAAGTGCTGTAATCACCTGTCCCTGCTTTGATTGTGCACACAAATTCTGCCGGCGGCAGGTACCACTGCGAAGCATTGGAAACACCGGACCAGGCGCCAACGCTGTTTTTTGTATAGATACGGAAATAATATGTTGTAGGTAAAAATAATCCTGTAAGTATGCCGGTTTCTTCTGTTGTTGGTGTAATGCCGTTAGTTGATATTACATGCCAGTAAACATTTGTACCGCCGGCTGACCAGACAGGAGTATAAGTTGCATATTGAATATGGTATAAACTGCCTTCGCCCAGCGCACCAACAGAACCAACTTCGCCGGGAGCGCTCCAGGTTAGTTTCACGTTGCCAAAACTGGTGCCTGTTTCTGAGGCCAGGTCTGCAATAGTCCCGGGTGAATAAGTTTCATCTGCGCCAATATCCCAGGAAGCGCCCTGCGGGCGTATATCACCGTCTATATCAGTAGAAAATTTCAACAAATCGTCACCGGATAAATCTGCCCCGGTATTTTTTGCAACAGTATCACTGCCGGAAATATGCAGGTTCCGGTTAGATACATCAACAAAAGTTACAGTACCTGTTAAATTTGTATCACCTGCCAGGTCTGAAAGATTGTTGCTGGTGGTATCATAAGAACCATTAAACCCGTCGGTACAACCCTGCACAAGATTGTTTTTTAGATTTATTGTTGCACTCATCTTGTAAAAACCTATTTGGCAGTTATAAATTGTATTATTATATAAATTCCATGTTGAGTCCACACCGCCAATTAATATTCCATAACAAGCATTGCTGCTATATGCTGTGCCAAAATCATAAATAATATTATTCCATAATTGAATTACACTGTTAACTCCATAAGTGCTGCCATAACAAATTCCACGGTTACCACTTTTATTATATTGACCCGTCCCCCTTATTATGCAATTTGTCACTCTTACGTCCTGAGCACCGTCATCACTGGCACCCATCAACCCCAAATTCAAAGCATTAGCAGAATCATAAGTACGGTATAACTGTAATCCTTCAATTCTTATATTTGCTTCCTGGGAATAAATACAATAACTATCAGCTACAATCATCCTGTATACATTATCATTCCAGACACCGCTATGCCTGTTTGAAGCAGGGGTACGGATTACTATATAGTTTTGCGCTCTAGTATGCCAATTGTTTACATACACACCTGTTGTATCTATCATCGGATAACATTCTGCAACAACAATTACCGAATTTCCCGGATTGGAAATAGTTACATAGTTTGTTCCCTGATTTTTATAAACCTGTTCCCCTGATATAAAACTTCCCTCAACGCCTATTATCATAGCCTGGGTAGCACTAACGTGGGTTACATAACCGGTAGCCCCGGATAAAAGCCCATATACTTTTGAACCATCGGTAATTGCTCCGGTTATTCCGCCATGTGAAAATACCACAACTGTACTGACAGTTAAATCACAATCATTTGCCGATTCCCAGGTTGATAAACTGTCGAAATCGCCCCCGCTTGATTTTATTGAACACACAAACTCAACAGGTGCCAGGTACCAGGTAGTGCCATTTGAAATACCTGACCATTCAACCGCCGCGTTTGCTGTCCAGACACGAAAATAATAAGTGGTAGGCAAAAACAATCCTGTGAGTGTATATGAAACACCTGCCCCGACATTTGCACCTTCAGTAGAAATAACAAACCAATAAGTGTTTGTACTGCCGGCAGACCAAACTACATCAGTTGTATAGGTAGAATACTGGATATGATAGATACTGCCTGAATCAAGAGGGGCTGTGTTTGCATCAGTTCCGGGTGAACTCCAGGAAAGGGTTACATCACCAAAACTGTTGCTCCCTGTAGCTGATAGTAAATCAGTTATATTGCCCGGCGCTGCCGCCATTACCATTGTTGGTAAAAACAACATAACTAAAACAGCACAACCTAATTTTAATAATTTGTGCAAATAATTAGTAATCATACAGGTTTTTAACGGACAAGGTACCCTTAGATTGATTAATCTTAAATTAAGAAGCTTACTTTAATATCCTGATATATATATAATTCATATTAGAGTAAAAGTCAATGGGTATTTTAAAAGGTGCTTTAGTACCACAAGAAAAGCAAATAATCAAGACCGTTTTATCTATGATTATGCCATAAATCAAGGGCGCATAGATAAATCTTCTTAGAAATTGTGGCCTCTTACGAAGTCAACAAAATACAATACTTTCTTTGAATCATCCGGATTGAAAAGAAACGGCTCTACGTCTCTTGCCAATTGTTTAAAATTCAGTTTTTCACATTTAGTTAAAAGTTCTGCTTTTAAAACCTCAGCAGATTTAAAGTTCAATTTTTCTTTTAAATAGTTCATTGAAGGTTTTACCAGTCCTGATAAAAAAACAACATCATAAAAATCACGGCCTAGAGGCCGTTTTCTCTTGAATATTGCGGCTATTTTTTGAGCCAACAGAAGGTCTACGGGAACTACGTTTATCCTCAGGAATACATCAAATTTATTCAGCACCTTCTTGTCAAGTGTATATAAATAATTCTGGGGTTCTGCATCTATATAAATAGAGAGTTTTTCCTGGCTATTTGTTGTTAACCCGTAATTATGAAAAATTCCGGGGAACTTTAGGTAAATGTGAAAAGCCCCTTTTAATACTACCGAAACCTCTGTGTTATAACCTTCCTGCGTAAGTTTCTTTTTCAAAAGTTCCGCCAGGCCCTTAAAGGACTTTTTGTCCAGCCCCTTATTATCAAAATCCAAATCTTCCGAGAACCTGGTATTGTTGTATATAATACGCCCTGCAGTACCCCCCATAAAAACAAGGCTTTCCGAATATTTTGAATCAAATATATAGCCCAAAATCTTATATTGCAGGTACTCGCGCAGCATATTGCGTTTAAACGGTTTTACCTGTTGCGGGTAGAACTGCTCTAGGCTTTTAATATCAATCATTTTTAATACACTCCTTAAATATTTTTATTTTCCCTTCAAGCGCCTTATTCTGAAATTTAGCCAGGTATTCATCCAGCACAGGCATTGCCAGTACACCCTGGACCCGGTTTTTATTTATACGCAATTCCAGTATATCAGTTTTTGTCTTTATATGTTCATTGATGTAGAAAAAATCAAGCAAGGCTTTTTCTGCCGATGCAATAATAAAACTTTCTTTTTTATAAGCCATGAGTTTATAACCGAAAAATAGTTTTTTATGAAGGGTGTGGTAGGATAATTTACCCAGAGGCGTGTTAAAATTATAAGTTTTTTTTGTTGCGGCAGAAGTGATTTTATACACACTTTCAGGAATCAAACCATAATACGCCAAAGCGGTTTCAAAAGAAATATAGGAGGGCTTATAAATCTTGTTAGCAGTTAAAAAAAGCAGTTGTTCGTTTATTTCTGTGTCAGAAAAAATGTAATACTTGCGGACAATCTTTTTGATATACCCCTTTTTCTGCCATTCAACCAAACGCTGGTTAAAAAACCAGGGATCAAGCAGCCTGATATCATTTACTGAAAATATTAAAAAATCCTTAAACTTTTCCTTAAAAGTTATAAAATTCATTTATTTCTCCTAAGTACTAAATATAGTACTTTAGAGAAACATAATACATTATTTTATTCTGCGTGTCAATATTGCGCATCCTTCGCTAACCGCTTCTGCAACATTCAAGGTTCTTTGCCGCATTGCATAAGCAGCTTTTGGGGATACCTCACAACGTATTCATGCCTAAGTTTACATTTGGGGCATTCTGCAAAAGCGGGTAAAACTAAACTGCAAAAAAACTTTACAATAGCCCGTCACTTAATCACACCTACTTTTTTTGTCTCATTAATTCCCGGGCCGTTTATATTTATAAGATAGATGCCGCTGCTGACCACCTGATTTCCCAGATTAGTCCCGTCCCAGTATTTAGTTAATGTTCCTGCGCTTACATCTTCATCAATAACAGTTTTTACCAGTTGGCCGTTTAGAGTATAAATATTTATGGTCAACTTTCCTGATTTGTTTATGCTGCATATTATGCTTGTCTTTTCTTTTCCGGGGTTTAACTTATTATTTTCCAGCCTTACATTAGATACTGCGGGCACTTGAACCGTACCTGTGAAGTTCTGCCCGGCCCGGCTGTCTGCGTTAATTGTTAATTCTATATTTACCGGATTAAATACATAACCCGTTTTGGAAGGTGTTATTGTATAATTTCCGTTACTTAAATTAGTGATTAGATAGCAGCCGGCGCTGTCTGTGGTTGTACTGCCATTACTACTGCCTGTTAACACCAGGGCTACATTGCTGATTGCTATGTTATTACTGTCTTTTACATATCCGCTCAGGCTGTAAACCGGCGCCGAGGCTATAAACACCTCAAAAATATCCGAAACAGTTTGATTGCCGGTTAAATTTATAATTGTATAAACCGGATTAAAAGTACTGCCTGTTTTTGCAGGTGCTAATGTATAAGTCCCGGTGCTTAAATTTGTAAATGCATAAAGCCCGCTTATGTCTGTTGTGGTGCCGGTGTTTTCATTGCCGGTTACATTTATAGAAACTCCGTTTACACCCTGACTGCTTGAATTTTTAACATAACCGGAAAAACTGCAAAGTGTAATAGTTCCTGTATAAACACCAACAAAATTCTGGTTTGTAATATCTGCTGTTAAAGTAAAAGTGGAACTTTGCGGCGTAAAAACCCAATTCGTTTTCCTGGGTGTTATCACATAAGTGCCGGAACTTAATGCTGAAAAAGAAAATTCACCGGAGGCAGGCGTTGCCCTGCTGCCGGATGCTAACCCGCCAAGCTGTACTGTTACGGCAGATATTCCATTATTACTACCGTCTTTTATTGTACCGCTTACCAAATAAGTTGGAGCCGGGGCAACCACATTTCCTCCGGCACAAACAATTCTTTGTGCAGTCCAGCCGTGAGTTTGTGTATCTAATACATTTGATTCTGTTATAAGAACGTACAGTTTTCCGTCGGCTGTTATTAAATCCATTACACAACTTCTGTTGTTTGATGCTGAAAGCACCCCCAGATCATAGCTAAAAGGAACCGGGGCTGAAGCAGGCGTTGAGGCGATTATATCAAATCCGGCAATTCTTAAAGTTAAATTTACTGTACTTGAGTCTATCCAGGCAAGGTATGCAGTGTTTCCCGCTGCCGCCATTCTGGAGCGTTCAAAATAACCCATGGCTTCATTAGGCTGAAGCGACGGATAGTTTCCAGACAGGGCAGTATTATTCAATTCATAAACCCATTTTAATTTTCTTTGGGTTACATCAAACACTGCAAGTTCTGACGGGCCCAGAGGAGTTGTTTCAACGCCTGTCCAGGCAGTAGAACCGTTAGTAGCCATATAATAGGCATTTGCCGCATAATAAACTATGTACTCATTGCCGCCGGTACTGACATAACTTATGTTCGGCCAGATATCCTGGCCTCTTCTGTTTTTTCCCACGCTCAAATCATATGTATTATTTTCCGAGGCTGTAGCGCGTATCAGCTGGACCCCGGCGGATTTTGCAGGTTTCCACGCCACCCAAACCCCGCTTCCCTGCGCAAGCAGGGCTTTGTTTCTGTAAAAACCGTCTATTTCAAGATAAGATTCGTGGTCTTCACAATTTGCAGGATGGGCGGGTGTAGAAGTAAGATTAACATACGGAGAGTCGTGCCTTTTTACAAAACTCACCGAAAGGTTTGCTGTTTCCTGTATTCCTGTTCCTGTATAACCGTCATTGGCCCGGGAGTCAGCATAACTTACATTGCAACCTACAATATAAAGCCCCTGATCAACTTTCTGGTTTGAAGGAACCGGAATATCAGTACTGGTAGAACTTTCGCCAAAATCCCTGTCCGCATTTATATCCTGAGACGGGCCGATATAATACATTTTGTTTCCATCCGCTATTACCCCGCCCCACATTTTAAAAGTACGCGTAGCGCCCCATTGCAAAGCCGGGCTGTACACCGGCGGTTCAATAACATCAGCAGGGCCCGATGCTTCGCGGTAAGCCCTTAATCCTGTATATTTGTTTACCAGGTGGTTGCCCACACAGCCTAAATGGTTGGACCCGCCGGCATCAACAACAAAATTTCCATCCAGTGAGATATCAAAAAATGCGGTATCATTTGAATTTGCTGCCCGGTCCCAATTGTCAGAAGGCAGCGTTGTTTCACCGCCGGGAACAGTTGCAGGATTAGCCCTGGTACGGCCGTCCCGGTCCTGTAAGTTCGGATAAGCTGTTGCTATATCTCCCCAGGCAGCTGTGCCGGCATGTGTAACAGGGCTCATGTTTGACAATACTTTATATCCGGTACGGCCCGGGGCGTCGCCGCCATTTGCCATAAACAGGATTTCTGTTGCCGGGTCCCAGCCTAATACGCTGAAACCCATGCCTGTATCATAAGCCTCCATCCAGTTGCTGCCCGCACCTGAAAACTGGGGCCTGCCCGGCCCTCTTTGCTGGTTTGTGGTTATTGAGTTTAAAACAGACCCGTCATAACAACTGAGAATAGTTACATAATTTTTGTAATTGGTTGGGGTTGTATCGTTAGAGGCAGCTATAGCAAGTTTGTTATTATAAATAACTATATTTCTTGATGCATATCCGGTTTCAGGCCAGCTGTCTGACGCTAAAGGCCTGCCGGTAAAACGCTTTTCCCATTTGAAAGTCAAGGAACCTGCTATAGTGGAAGTAGAACTGTTTTGGTGGAGAGTACCTTCGTATTGAGGCCAGTTTTCAGCAGAAACAGATGCACTGATTGCAAATACCGTAAAGATCAGCAGATATCCCGAATAAATATATCCAACATTTATACGATAGTTTGAAAAAATAAAGTTGTCTCTAAATAACTTAGTTTGATAAATCAAACCGCTGCAAAATTCACAAAATAACATTACGCCACAACCTCTCCGCCTTTGGGCATTAACTTAACGGATACTAATATTATAAACCACTATTGTAGCTATATGATTAACAACCTGTGAATAATTTGTAAACTTTTATAAAAAGAATGGAAAAACTTTAAAAAAATCTGTTTCTTGTTATGTTTTGCGGTTTTTGTAAAACAATATATCAACAGCCTTGAAATACTGACAACAAAAAAGACAGCTAAACAACAGCTGTCTTTTTTTGGTATTGTTGAAATTATATTGGTTTCTTCCGTTATTTCATATCACGCTGTAATCAGCCGCAAAAAATAATATATATGATAATGTGTTGTTCTTCTTGAAATTTCTCTTCTGTTTTTTCTTATCAACTTATAAACTTATCAGCCTATCATCTTACTTAAATGTAAGTTTGCCGAATTTTTCCGGCTGGTGTTCTCCAATAGGCTTGGTTAAATATTCCCAGGTTAATACTTCACCTACTGACTTCTGATCTCTTGAAATATTAAAACCAATAGTTGGTTTTTTTCCGGTAAGAACTATACCCAGCTCACTCAGCGGTATTTTCAGCTCTGCCACCCAGCGGTCTTTCAAAACTTTTGCTTCTGCTGTCAAAGGAGGGTTCCAGGAATTATCATTTATGGTTCTGTTCATGCGGTCCCTGTTGTGCCTGGCTTCCAGCGTGGCTCCATTTGGTGTAACTAATATGTGTTTATAAAAACCGGTTGGTATTTGGGCATCAAACCATAATTCCATAGTATCATCTTCCCATAGGTCTGCGTCGCGTTGTTCTTTTTTAAAAGTCCTGCTCATTCTTCCTACATTGCTTTCGTAGCAAGTTACAGCAACATAAAAATATTTGTCGTCATAAGCTATTTTTACCGAGGTTTTATCCCTGGGCTCGCCTCCGGCACAAATAATAAAATCTTCAATGGGTTTTACCTCTGCCCAGGCAGGGTCGTTTACATTTCCGTCAATTGTTACCGGCCCGGTAAGTTTGCCGCAAGTTTCCATTTTTTTTATCTGGGTAGATTTTGTTTTTGTTGTTCCTGCCTTGGCTGTTTCCTCATGTATTCCGTTTTTGTTTACAAATACTCCGCCGCCAAAAGTGGTGACATATATTTTTTCAATATCGTTAGGGTGCAGGGTTACACGGTAAGTGTTTATGAAAGGCATGTCATTTATATTTTCCCAGGTGCCGCCCTTATTTTTACTTACATATATGCCCCTGCCCTTGGGTAAATCATTATCATTGCAATAAGTTGCATAAATAAGGCTCGGGTCTCTTTTATCAACGGTCAGGCCTAAAATATAATCCTGGTTTAAAACTCTTTTCCAGGTTTTACCGGCATCTACGCTGCGGTAAACACCGCCTTCGTTGCCGTTGCCCCTGAAACCGCAGATGTATAAAGTATTTTTATCAGACGGGCAGACCGCTACATCAAGTATATAGGGAAAATTTAAAGAAGTATTTACTTTACTCCAGGATTCCCCGCTGTCAATAGATTTGTATAAGCCTCCGCCGGTACCGGTAAGTTTTCGTGTCACTACAGTATAAAGCGTACCGTCGGCAGTTCTAATAATTCTCCAGCCGTTTAGGCTTTCGGTAAGGCCGTTGTTTTTTGCAGTCCAGTTTTTACCGCCATCAACGCTTTTATAAACCCCGCCGTCCCAGACGGTAGCATAAAGCGTTCTTGAATTAACTTTGCTGGCAGGGTCTAAGACAATGCACGTTATGGGCTTTTTAGGCAGCCCCTGGGCTGCTTCATCCCAGCTTTCACCGGCATCTTTACTTATAAACACTTTTCCAACACCCACTTTATTGGCAAACATTTTGCTTTGCGGCAGGTCATGCATGGCAGATGTTGCACCCCAAATTCTATCTGTATTGTCCGGATCAATTTCAATCCAGTAAAATGTGTTTGTGTGATTGCCTATATATTTCCAGCTTTTACCTGCATCTACTGATTTGAAAGCTCCAATATCAGTATAAGCAATATACATTTTATTAACATTCTTCGGGTCAAAAAATACGCCGTAGCAGGTAGTTACTTCCATACCGTTGCCGGCCCAATAATTATTGTTTTTGTTTGTAGAAGAAAGCTGATGCCAGGTTTGCCCGCCGTCTGTGGTAAGCACCGGCTGGGCATCATTGGTAAAAAGTACTATGTTGGGGTCCGTAGGTGAAATGCTCATTTCTCTAATGGGGTAAGGGCTTTGAAAACCTATAGAGTCTGTTATCCAGCAACAGTCTGCATTTTCCTGGTAAAAAATGGGTTCCCACGTAGCGCCGCCATCTTCACTTTTTAATATATCCTGATTTCCGCTCCAATAAACTGCTACATAAACAATATCAGGATTTGATAAAGACACAGATATGTGGGCGCGGTTTAATGAAGCCGTAGATTCCAGAGTTTCCTCTATTTTTTCCCAGGTTTGCGCGCCATCTGTGGTTTTATAAACATTTTTTTCATCATAAACATAAAGAACTGTACGCTGATTTTCCATATCACAGCCGCCGGCAATTTTAAACACCCTTCCCGAAGGAAGGTCTTTTGATACAAGTTTAAAGCTTTTTCCATTATTTTCTGATTTATAAACACCTGATCCGGTACCAATATATATGGTTCTGCTTCCCTGCGAAGTATTTCTATCAAAAAATATTTCTGTAAATAATTCCACATCTCTTGGCAGTCCGGAACCAGCGGCTTCCCAGCTTTTTCCGCCGTCATATGTAATCATAATATTTCTTAACTTATTTGTGTACATGCTTCCTGAATCACCGCTTAATAAAAGCATGGTGTCCGGGTAATCCGGATCAATGGCCATCATAAGTGGATATCCATTGCTAAAAACATCATTATCTGCAAAAACTTCCCAGGTTTTTCCATAATCCCTTGATTTGTAAACTTTATCGCTTCCTATATATATGGTCTGTTTATCTTTATAATCAAATTTTGTAAACTGGACCAGCTTTTTCATGTCAAGCATAAGCCAGTTTTTTCCACCGTCAGAAGTAATATAATAGCCGCCCATATCACAGGAAACACCCATCACGTCCGGATTAAACGGGCTGATAGAAGGCCGATGCACGCCGCCTCCGCCGCCGGGGCCTATGTTATACCATCTGGCATAAGCTGTGGATACTAAAAATAAAAAACACAATGCCGTAAAAAATCCTTTATGCTGCTTCATCAAAGCCTCCTGAAATTTTAGTCTGATAATAGATAATATAACAAATTAGTCAATGCGATGACAAACAACTGTCAAAATGTTATCAAATGTGTAAAGACGGTTGATAAGATGATAGGATTCTTGCACTGAGCGAGGTCGAAGTGATATGTTGATAAAAAAAGAAGATAAAATCAGTTATGGAAAACAACGCACTGAGCTTAATGCTTACCACATTTTACAGAAATAAAAAGAACCCTGTATTAGAGGGTTCTTTTTATTTTTTCTGCCGGTTAGTTTAAGCGTTTATTTTACCAATCTTAAATTATCATAGTAAATCACGGAAGGAACAGTAATGGCTTCCCCTAACTGCCAAATTCTTAATCTGGCTATATCCATACCATCTCTAAGCCTGGAAGAAACTCTCTGCAAATTTAACTTTATAGTGTTTTTGCCAGGTTTTACGCTAATGTCACATTCAGTTGAATTCTGGCCTGAAGCATTTGCCAGGAATATGTCTATAGTTGTAGTCTTATCACCTGGATTATAAACATCTATCAGCATAGTTTTATAACCAGACCAATCCTTTAGTTCTAAAACCGAGCCGGGTATTTCCATGCCGGGATAATTCCCGCCTTCGTGACTTACTTTTAAGGCGACTGAACCCTGGGTAACATATTCTGAATCTGATTCCGGTATTAAAGTTGACTGGTTTTCTTCAGGATCATTTGGAATTAACTGTGAAATATCTTCAAAACTAAAAACCAGTGCCTCGTCTCCCGATGCAGCAGAAGATGAACCTTTGGCTGGCATTCCCGGAGGAGGCGGTAATTTCTTTGCTCCCGGGGGCGGAGGCAGTTTTTTTGCCGGCGGTGGCGGTAATTTTTTAACAACCTTTGCCGGGTCATACCCCTCATCCATATATTTGCCTTCGCTTTCACAGTACCATCTTGAATATTCCTTTATATAGGAAAGTGACTTCCCGCATGAAGGGCACGCATCCTTAACCTGGGCATAAGCACCGGTGCTTAACAAGCTTACCTGGATAAAACAAAGAGAAACTGCCGTTAAAAATGATAAAACCATGCTTCCTGAAACTAACAATTTAAATTTCCTAAAAAACATAGTACCTCCATTAATTATTTTTATCTATTGTTTGGCTCTAATACAATAATACATTTTCTATATCAAGTTTAACCCTTAATAACGTCAAATACTTGTCAAAAGACACCAGTTTATATGCTAACACCTTGAGACGTTTGTAAGATTATATGTTGATAGGTTGATATGATAAAACAAAATTTTTAAATCTTTTATTTTATTGTTTCTATGATTTTTTACTTTTTTTTCCTGCCTTTTACTTCATCGCTGTCTTTGGTATTTATTTTACTGCAGTAAACTCCATCGCTGCCGTTAACTTCATCGCTGTCTTTATATCCTATTAAACGCGCTTAGTACAGCCTTCATGGAAGCTACGGTAATATTTTCATCAATACCGGCACCAAAAATGTTTTTTCCCGCCGATGTTTTTATGCTGATGTACGCAATAGCTTTTGAGTCTGCACCTTTGGCTACGGCATGCTCGCTGTAGTTTTCCAGCACAAACCTGGTGCCCGTAGCCCTGATAAGCCCCTTTACAAAAGCGTCTACGGGGCCGTTGCCGTATTCATTGAAAGAGATTTCTTTGCCTTTAAAATCTATTATACAGTTTGTTTTCACCTGTTTGGCTTTATCTTCCTTGGACTGTTTTACATCTACTTCAATGCTGTCAGCATCAATATGGCATTTTTTCAGTTTGTACGCCCAGCCGGAAGTATCCAGATAAGATTGTTTAAACACATCATTAATTTCCAAAGAAGAAAGCTCTTTGGCTGTTTTATCTGTAACGTTCTGAATCAATTTGCCAAAATCCGGCTGCATCCATTTGGGTATCAATATGCCGAAATCATTTTCCATGATATACGCCACACCGCCCTTACCGGACTGGCTGTTTATCCTGATAATTGACTCATAAGTTCTGCCTACATCTTTCGGGTCTATGGGCAGGTAAGGCACATTCCATATTTTATCTTTTGATTTGGCGTAACACTTCATTCCTTTATTAATAGCATCCTGATGCGAACCTGAAAATGCCGTATAAACCAGTTCACCTGCATACGGATGGCGCGGAGGCACTTCCATGCGGGTTGTTTTTGTATAAATTTCCCGTATTTTATTAATATCGGTAAAATCCAGTTCCGGGTCTATTCCCTGGCTGAACAAATTTAACGCCATAGTAATAATATCCATATTACCGCATCTTTCACCGTTGCCAAAAAGCGCGCCTTCCACTTTCTGAGCGCCCGCCATTACCGCCAGCTCTGCAGCCGCCACGGCAGTACCGCGGTCATTATGAGCATGCACGCTTATTATTACGCAGTCTCTGTTTTTTACATTATTGCTAAACCATTCTATGCGGTCCGCATAAACATTTGGAGTGGACATTTCTACCGTTGCCGGCAGATTAAATATTATTTTGTTTTTCTTATCTGGGCTCCAGATATCCATAACCGCGTGGCATACTTCCAAAGCATAATCTATCTCTGTACCGGTAAAACTTTCCGGTGAATACTGCAAACGGATATTAGGATTTTTTGCTTTTTCTTTCAATTCTTTGACAATTTTTGTGCCTTCTATGGCTATATCCATTATTTCTTTTTTGCTTTTATTGAAAACTATTTCTCTTTGCGCTGTTGAAGTGGAGTTGTACAAATGCACAATGGCATTATCCACGCCTTCTAAAGATTCAAAGGTTCTTTCCAGCAAGTGCCGTCTTGCCTGTGTTAAGACCTGTACCGTTACATCTTTTGGAATTTTCTTTTCTTCTATTAAACGCCGGACAAACTGAAACTCTACCTCAGAAGCTGACGGAAAACCCAGCTCTATTTCTTTAAACCCCATGGATACCAGAAATTCAAACATCATCATTTTTTCATCCAGGTTCATAGGTATGCTCAAGGCCTGGTTTCCGTCCCGCAAATCTACACTGCACCAAATAGGGGCCTTGGTGATGGTTTTATTTGGCCAGGTTCTGTTTTTGAAATCCATAATCTGGTATTTCTGATACTTGTTTACATTCATTTTCTTCATTTTTCTCTCCTATTATCATTTGTGAAAATGATACTACCTGTAATCATTTTTCTCTCCTATTATCATTTGTGAAAATGATACTACCTGTAATCATTTTTCTCTCCTGTGTTCAATTAGTTTTTTGCTGTGTCATTACGGGCAGTACCCCGACTACGATTAGTGTCCTGATAACAATTGATGAAAGGATAAATCAGGATGTCAAACGGTAAAAGGGAAAATCGGGATTGCGGGCATTCCACTGAATACTTGCGAAGCAATCCCCGTATTTCTTATTGTCTTTGATTTTTTTTGAACCGATTTATTCGCTTATTTCGATGTTTTTCCTTTGGACCGTTGAAAAAAATTGAGATTTTCAAAACTCCTCTCCCGTTAAACGGGATCGTCAGACAGTTGAAAATCAGTTTCAATTTTTTCAACTAAAACATCGGATGTCGCTCAAAATCGTTTCGTTTATTTTTAAAATCAAAAACTTTTCAAAAAAGCCAATCCGCTGGGGCTGCGAGTAGCGTCCTGACCACCTATTATAAAAGGAAAAGTCAGGGTAACGCCATACACATTCGCCAAAATAAGGCGAATTGGCGTTAAAAAAACCACCGGCTTTGGGGGACGGTGGTTTTACTTTTTTTTATTTTTTTTAACGAATTAAAACACACCGTCTGCCGCAGTTTTTAACTGCAGTAATAGGTTTAGGAGAAGGAGGTTTAAGTTCGTTAATTTTTGTTTCATAAAAGAATTATATCAAATATTAAACCCAAAATTCAAGGGATTTTGGTTTTCAACAAGTTCAATGTGCTAGTGCAACACTTAGATTGAAAGACCTGCTATAATAGGCGGGTTATGAAAAACTATAAACATCTAAGCGAAGAAGAACGCAACAACATCTTTATCTTGATTAACCGGAAAA
>Ga0208977_1000239_pt1 | contig 55882 bp, 41 predicted proteins | sample RifOxyA2_FD_184030 | JGI IMG/M metagenome (GOLD analysis project Ga0208977, IMG submission 184030) | Groundwater microbial communities from Rifle, Colorado - Rifle Oxygen_injection A2 (SPAdes) | ecosystem: Environmental > Aquatic > Deep subsurface > Groundwater | place: Rifle, Colorado, United...
ATCCTGTTGCATCTACATATACCTTGATCTTATGTTTGCCTGTCAAAACTTGTGGTTGCATTGTTGATGTATAACCTGCTTTCAAGAAATTCTTATCACTCAAAGTTGACCAATTATATGTCCATGTCAGTACATCATCTATATAAATATAGGTATTTCCTTGCGTTGTTGATTCCACATCCTTGTTACCTTCGTTTTTTATCTGGATTGTTAAATAATTAGAACTATCCAATGTAACACTTGAAACTTTTAGATCAGGATATGTTGCTACTGGATCTGTGCCCAAAGTAACCTCTTTTGTGTTATCACTTTCATCTGATTCTGTTACCAATCCTGTTGCATCTACATATACCTTGATCTTATGTTTGCCTGTCAAAACTTGTGGTTGCATTGTTGATGTATAACCTGCTTTCAAGAAATTCTTATCACTCAAAGTTGACCAATTATATGTCCATGTTAATACATCATCTATATAAATATAGGTATTCCCTTGCGTTGTTGATTCCACATCCTTATTGCCTTCGTTTTTTATCTGGATTGTTAAATAATTAGAACTATCCAATGTAACACTTGAGACTTTTAGATCAGGTTTGGAGTCGGAAACACTAAGTTTAATAATATTTGATTTATAAGCGATCGTATCATAATCATCTTTATAATAATAAATCATTTGCACATCTGAATTACCTGTAGCAATTGCTGTACATTTAAACGATGTTGCACTTAAACTTGTAGGGCATGTTAATACTGCCCCCCAGTATTGAATAACAGGAGAATAACTATCAGTTGCTGAACTACCTGTAAAAGTGATGCTATCTCCTACCTTTACCGCTAAATTTCCTGAAGAATCTGCAGAAGGACTTGATGTCAATGTTGCACTTTGTGTAGCAGGTATAATTATTGATTCTGAATAATTTGTAGATGAACCTGTTACTTGAACTACTACTGAATATGTTTTCCCAGCTTCAACGCCAAAATAACTAAAACCCCATGTATATACTTTTTCACAATCACCAGCAATTATAGTTGGTGCATATGTCAAAGTATTATTTACGCCATTAGCAGTGGTAGTGAAACCCACACCTGTTGCCTGAGCATCTCTTGTACATATTTGCACAAAAAAAGCACTTGGATAAGCACTATCGACTCCAATATCATTTATATATACATTTTCTGCAGTATCAGCATGTATAAATTGGACTGATAATAGCAATAAACTGGTACAAACCAGCGAAACAAAGCCAATTGATAGCTTTTTAAATATAGAATGCTTCATATATTTAATTAAAAATTATAAAGTAATAAAATTGATATTTTGTGAATATCATATTATTATATCATTTCAATTGAAGATTTGCAAATATTTTTTCAGATTGTCAAACGGAAAATTGGATCAACATCGCATCTCCGAAGCTATAAAATCGATATTTTTTCTTTATTGCTTCTTGATACGCATTCAAAATGAAATCTTTACCGCCAAAAGCACAAATGAGAATGATCAAAGTACTTTCTGGCAAATGAAAATTAGTAATGATGCTATCCACAAATTTAAACTTATAACCTGGTTTAATAAAAATATTAGTTTCTCCGCTCTTGGATTTCAAAATTTCATCATCATTGGCACAACTTTCCAGGACCCGAATAGAAGTTGTTCCCACGGCAATGATTCTTTTCCCGTTTTTCTTAGCTTGATTTAAATGGTCAGCGGTTTTTTGATCCAAAGAAAAATACTCGCTATGCATTTGATGATCTTCAATATTTTGCGATTTGACTGGCAAAAAAGTTCCCGCCCCCACATGTAAAGTCACAAATTCCATTTGCACGCCTTTGTCTGCTAAATTGGACAAGAGCTCTTCGGTAAAATGCAAACCAGCAGTTGGAGCAGCCACACTAGCCGCTTTTTGTTCGTCAGCATAAATAGTTTGGTACCTTGTTTCGTATATTTCCTCTTTCTCATTATCAAATGTTATATATGGAGGTAAAGGCACATGTCCTAATTGAAATAATTTTTCATTATTTTCCCCAACATTCTCTATTTTAATAATTCTCGTTCCATCATCATTTATTTTTTCTATATTACAAAACATATCTGATAAAGATCCCCTGTCCTTTTTCAAAATTTGAAATTTAGAGCCAAGTTTAAATTTTTTTCCAGGTTTCACCATCGCCTCCCAAACATTTTCCTTTATCTCTTGTAGAAGTAAAATCTCACAAATTCTACCCTCTTTATTATCTTCCTGTGCATATAATCTGGCTGGAATAACTTTGGAATTATTAAAAACCAACACATCATTTGGACCTAACAATTTTTCTAAATCGTAAAAACGTTTATGAACTATTTTTTTATTCATTCCGTCTAAAACCATCAATCTCGAATGATCTCGTGAAAAAGCCGGATTTTGCGCGATCAACTCCTGTGGCAGATCAAAATAAAAATCAGACTTAAACATAATAATAAAAATTAAATCAGACACACAGTAGCTGATTTCAAGTAATTGCTAAAGGGTTTTGTTTGGAATTTAAAAATCTTTCAATCCTTAAGGCTTCTTCAAAATGATCAGCTATTTCATAATAAACTTTAAGGCGCAACAAAACATTGCAGGGGATATTGCTAATATTTTTATTTTTATAATTTTCTAAAATTTTATTTATTTTACGATAGAGCTCACTACTCAAATTTTTTTCAATCAGCCATTTAAACTTTGGTTTTACTGCCAATAACGCCTGTTTCATTTGTTTGGCAATTTCAGGCTTTTCATGAGTCAATAATTTTACAATTTCCTTAAGACAATCAGGATCTTCCATTTTCGCCAAAGCTAAGGCCGAATTTACCCTTAACTCTAAATCATTAGACTTTAAATAATTTTTCAAAAAATCTTTTGTTTCTTGAGCCTTAGTCTCACCAGCAATAAAAAATGCCGATATCAAAGTATTTCTATCTTTGGCGTTAAACATATTAATTAACTCCACAGCTAAATTTTCTCTATACTCGGGTAAATTCCAAAGAGCGGTGATCGCGTTAGTTCTGATTCTGATATCCTTATGCTTCAAAAATATTTCCAAATGATGAGCCAAAACTTCATCTTTAAAAATTTTACAAATATTAATAGTGCTGGCCGTAATATCTAAATCATGCGCTTCATTTAAAGCTTCCAAAATTAATTCAGTGACTTTTGGCTCTTTCAGCTGAAAAAGAGCTTTGGTTATCAACATCTTTATCACAGAATCACTTTCAATCTTAAACATTATCTTTAATCTCGTGGTGATTTGATGGATAGTAAAAGGTTTGGAAAAAATCTTTTTAGTGCGCTTAATAAAATTTTTTAAAGCGTAAATACTCGCTAACCTGACCTGATAGGAATTATCATCAAGAAATTTCAAAATATACTGTAAACACACTGGATATCCAATATATCCCATAGCCGCTAACAATTTTACCTTTAATCTTTCATGTAAATTATCTTTGAATAATTCTTGTGCCAAATCAGCCACAATATTTCTATGTCCATGTTGAGATAAAATTTCCACCGCATTAAGTTTAGTGGCTAAATCATTATCGGATAGTTTAAGATGATGCAAAGACAGATCTGTATATTTTTCTTTAACTTTAATCAAGAGTAAAAACAAAATAAAAGCTGATAAAATGAGAGCCATATTAATATATAAAACAGCAATACCACTTGGAAAAAATTTATAAACGGCCCAAATGGTTAAAGTTGCCATAATAATGCCAAACGGTTTCATGATGCCGTCAAAAAACTCCTTTACCGTAGCCCGATCTTCTTCATGCAAATTATAATAAGAAGCATTATAAGCATTTAAATAAATGCTATTTGTCCCTTCAAACCAAATTTTCAGATTACTGGCAGAAACAAAACCAAATCGCAAACCTAGAATCATTCCATTGATCATTAATACAATCGGATGAACCATCATGCTTTTGATCACTCCTAATTTTTTCAATACTTTGCTAGAGAAAAACATTTCCAAAAGAAAAGTGGAAATACTGGCAATCATCATAATTAAACCGAACACATGAGCTACATCCTGTTCAGTCGGGGTTGAAGTAGCGGTTTCAGCGGTAGCTCTTTCATGCAGATTAGACTCAAGTTCTTGACCAACATTCTCTTGCACATTAAGGGTATCGGCGTGCATTAAAGACACCGCTAAATGTTCGGGCTTAAAAGTGAGATCTTCCTGATGGCTTCCCTGTTGTTCCAAATCTAATTCCACCCCTTTCGCAAATTGAAACTCCACAAAAGTGAACAAAACAAATTGAAAAATAACCGCGACAGCCAAAAGTTTCGTAAAAGGATGCTTATTCACGACTGTCAAACTATCTTTAATTTGAAAAATTTTGGACGATTTTTTTAATTTCTCATGATGAAAATTCAAAAAAGGAATTTCTTTAGCATATAAATAAAAATATTTAAATAACACCAGTAAAGCGATCAATAACACGGCAATTAAAGCAATAAAAAAACTTAAATTCGCTTTGGATGACAATTCCGTAATAATAAAACCACCAACCACTCCTCCGACAACTTCATAAGACTCAATCACCGGGAATGTCCTTTGACTCTCCAAAGGTGTAAAAAGTTCTTCTATAAAGATGTTGATCAAAATTCCTAATTGAGATAAAAACACTGAAATGCTAACAATCATCACCGTCAAAAATAACCATTCCAAATTCTTATTATCCGCCAAAAAATAACTACCTGCGAATGACAGTGATCCGCATAAAGCCGTAAACAAAGTAATACTTTTACCTGAAAATTTCTTAATTAACGCACTATATATCAAACTTCCAAACATAATACTCACGGCATTCAAAAGGAACAAAACCACTAAAGAATTTACACCTAGTCGGCTGATAAAAATCACCATAACTACCGTCCATGCAATCACATAACTGACCCTTACCAACAGACCCAAAATCCACGACGCCCCCACTCGCGGCCACTCATTAGAATGGATATTAAACAATTTATTGATATTAACTATCATGTTTTGTTTTTGTTTTAAATTTTTAAAAAGATATCAAATTATAACATGATATTTATATTTTGACAAGAGGGTGTAAATCAGATATTAAGGTAACATTACTCTCTCTCTGTCAAAATTTAATTTTCTTTTTTAATTTATAATCTAAAATTTAAAACCTACAATTAAATTTGAAACAATTATAATGTCCTAAATTTCATGTCAACCAAAATTTTTCAAATCCCCTTCTCTACACTAGATTTTAAAGAAACCTTGAGGGTCGTTGAACAATTTATTTGTTCAAATAGACAACACCATATAGCCACTCCAAATCCTGAATTTTTGTTGGAAAGTTTAGAAAACCCAGAATTTAAAAAAATTCTTCAAAATACATCATTAAATACCCCAGATGGCACTGGAATTTTATGGGCGGCGAGTGTGCAGGAAAAAGTATTAAACATTAAATATAAAGTATTAAGGTCAATTTTAAAATATCCAATAGGCGTTTTTTATCTCATATGCATAGCAATTTATCCAAAAGCAAATAAAAAAATTATAAAGTCTAGAATTACAGGCACAGATCTCATGGCAGAAATTTTTAAAAATTTCCCTGACAAAAAAATCTTTCTCCTTGGCGCAAAAGAAGGCATAGCTGAAAAAGCGGCTTTGTCACTATGTCATTCCTGTGAAAACAGGAATCTTAATCACGTTAAATCTTTTGCTGGCAGTCCAAAGGAATCAGACGAACATGAAATCCTTTCCAAAATCAACAAATTCTCCCCAGACATCCTCTTCGTAGCCTTTGGCTCTCCTAATCAAGAAATCTGGATAAATAAAAATCTTTCCAAAATGCCTTCTGTAAAAATTGCCATTGGTGTTGGAGGTGCATTTGATTTCTGGGCTAATGAAAAAAAACGTGCTCCAAAATTCTTTCAAAAACTTGGAATTGAATGGCTTTATCGACTTTTTATCGAACCAAAAAGATGGAAAAGAATTTTCAATGCTGTTTTTGTATTTCCGTGGAAATTTTTGAAAAATTTGTAAAATCACATAATATAAATTATATTTATCTAAAATATTATTTTTAAAATTTAAATTATGAAAAAAAGAAACGAAATGCCTCAAATGCCTCCAGAAATAGAATCAGCATTAAAATGGCCAACAGTTTTTGACGCAAGCAACGCAGGGTCGAGATCTCCAAAAGTCTCTCCCCTCGAAAATCCGAGAAATAAATACTCCGTAGGTCTTACTATCCATGCTAAAAACGGCGTTCCACTCCCACAAGAAACTATTGATCTTATATCTGAACCAGTAGACACATTAATGGAGGGCGACCTGCAAAGAATTCTAGCAGAAATTGTTACAGATGTACGCCTAACATTTAGTAAAAAAATCTTTAGCATTATCAACCGCTACCTCCTTGGAACAATTAATGAACAACCAGTCTTAGTCGTAACATCAGACTCTCATTATGTGAAGGCATCATGGTAATTTCTCCCTTCCAAAATGTATATCTATTTTTTGATACACTTCATTTAAATGAAGTGTTTTCAAGATTTTTATCTATTTCACTCAAAATACCCTCAATCTCCTTCAATCTTTTTTTTCTGCGAAACAGCATTGCCTCATATTCCTCTTCTGATGAAAGAGCAATCCTAATTTGTCTATTTTCTGAAGCTATTAAATCATTTAAATGAGCTTTTTCATTCTTTAATAAAACCAAAACTATACTTCTAAACAATTCATCTGACTCATCAAGAGTTAATGCATGATTAACTAATATATTTATTTTTTTATTACCTAAAGGAGTAAACACATCACAGGCATTCGTCTGAGTATATAACTCTAAACCACTAAAAAGAGACATACTGTGTCTTGGGTCATAATTTCTTATATCTTCCAAAGAAGCATATACACGGACTCTCCCATTCTTCATTTCATCTAAAAGCTCAGGAGATAAACACTCACCCCGTTCTAATCTTTCTATACAGCTACGAGGTATGGTAGGTAATAATAATGATTCTTGCGATGTGCTCATAAAAATATTTTTAACTAAAAACATACATAGAATAACATTACTCTCTCTCTCTGTCAAGTTTGAATTTTTAATATCATTTTTGTAAAAGATAGAATCTTATATAGTGATAAAGAAAGAAAATTGTAATCAGAAATCGGTAATGAGTAATCAGTTCAAACCGACTACTGACTACTAACTACCGACTACATCCTCCTCCCCTCCTTCACACTTTCACACTATTCTATATTCACTTCCCCCCTCCCCCTTGTCCCTCTACCTCAAATACCGTCCGAAAGATTTTGATAACCTGATTGGCCAAGAACATATCAAAACTACGCTTCTGAATGCCTTGAAGGAAAAAAAAATTTCTCATGCCTATCTTTTTTGTGGGCCAAGAGGAACTGGAAAAACAACCACTGCCAGATTAATTGCAAAATCCATTAATTGTCAGAATCCGCTTGAATTTGGCCATCACTGTAATGAATGCTTCACATGCAAATCTGCTCAAGAAGGATCTTTAGTCGACTTGATAGAAATAGATGCGGCATCAAATCGTGGTATTGATGAAATTCGTGATTTAAGAGAAAAAATCAGATTTGCGCCAAGCCAGGCAAGAGCAAAAGTTTATATAATTGATGAAGTACATATGCTAACGAAAGAAGCTTTTAATGCACTGCTGAAAACTCTTGAAGAACCACCAGCTCATGCTTATTTCATTTTAGCCACCACTGAAACGCACAAAGTCCCAGCAACTATTATTTCAAGATGCCAAAAATTTGATTTCCATAGAATAGCAATTGCAGAACTTGTAAACAGGCTTAAATATATTGCAGAGCAAGAAAATTTAAATTATGAAGAAGAAGCTATGGAGCAGATTGCGAAATCAGTGAAAGGAGGGCTAAGAGATGCAATTTCAATTTTAGATCAGTTAAGTAGCGAAGGAAATTTAACTCTAGATAAAGTAAAAAAATCATTAGGAATTAGTGATATCGCCGCAATTGAAAATTTATTTCAAAGCCTTATCGACAAAAATGCTATAAAAGGATTGGCAATAATTAATCAAATTTATCAACAAGGTTTAGATCTCAATGATTTTGCTCGCACTTTTCTTGAATATTTACGACAAAAAATGATCGAAGCCGTTAATGCCAATTCCGTATCAAATTTAAATTTAATTCTAAGCATGATTGAAATCTTCTCGCAGGCCAAACTAAAAATCAACTCTTCAGTCATTCCTCAATTACCATTAGAAATCGCGGTAATGGAGATTTGCCACCGAATACCAGACATCAAAGCCCAATCCCCAAATCCCAATAATTTAGATAAAAATAATACCCATCATGGCAATACGCAAAATCTAACGAATAAAATGGCTGATCAACACCCAACAACCAGCAATCCACAATCAATAATGAATAATCAGCCGCTAATTGGACCTTCAGACTCACCTTTACCTCTTACTCCTTCCGATCTTTTAAATAAATGGGAACAGATTTTGAATCTCATTGATCCTCCAGCAATTAGACAATCCCTCAAACAATCAAATATCAAAGAAATCAAGGATAGTAATATTACTTTGATCTTTAATACCGCCTTCCATTTTGAAAAATTTAATAAAGCTGCTCATATCTGCAGCTTAGAAAACGCCATCAAACAAATTTTCGATACTGAAGCAAAAGTAACATGCTCTTTGGAAAAGCCAGCAGAAAATTCAGAACAAAGCCCCATTGATAAAACAAAAGAAGCAATGGATATTTTTGGTGGACAGTGGTAGAATCAATATATGTTTAAACAACTAAAAAGAACTTTGCTTCGCCGTCCTAAATGGCTGAAGGAAAATGAAGTGGTTTTAAAGGTGTATAGACACCACAACATACCATTTATTTTACGTATTTTTACTGTCACTATCGTTTTTTCCCCGTTCTATTTTTTAGTATATATTATGAATGGAGCGATAGCTTCTATTCTCCCTTACGGACATATTTTAAGCGTGTTGATTATGATAAATATCTTAATCTATATCTACACATCTCTAATTTACTGGTTTGACAAACTAGTCATAACTTCCGAACGAGTCATACATGTTGATTGGATTACTTTAACCCATAAAAAAATCAACGATATCGTACTCAGAGATATCAAGCAAATTAACATCGAAAACAAGGGCATTATTGATGATTTGATATCCTTTTTAAATTATGGAACAATTGAAATTGAAGGAACCTCAACGGTGGACAAGATCACTTTTCTCGAAGCGCCAAAGCCATATAAAATTAAATGCTGGATAAGTAAAATTTTACCCACACCCGACAGACAAAGTAATTAAATTTTTATTAAATTATGACTATAATCAGACAAAAAAAAGAAAAAATTACTAATTCAGAAAAAGTGGCGCCTGACATTCTAGTGGAGGAAATTAATTTGCGACCGAAATTATTGACTGAATACATCGGACAAAATCCTATCAAAGATAATCTGCAAATCTCGATCAAGGCATCCAAAAAAAAACAGGAACCAATGGATCATTTATTAATTTATGGAGCAGCCGGTCTTGGCAAAACCACTTTAGCCAATATTATTGCCAATGAATGTGCAGTTAATATCAAAATAACTTCTGGTCCGGCCCTAGAAAAACCTGGAGATTTGGCTTCAGTTTTGACAAATTTAAAAGAGCACGAAATATTATTTATTGATGAGATTCATCGCCTTAAACCAACCATCGAAGAAATATTATATAGCGCCATGGAAGATTTTCGCATCGATATTATCATTGGTAAAGGCCCGGGAGCCAGAACCATGCGGCTAAAAATTCCACAATTCACTTTAATCGGAGCAACAACTAAGATGAGCATGTTATCTTCACCGCTAAGAGATCGTTTCGGACACATCTTAAAATTAGATTTTTATTCTGATGAAGAAATTGGAGAAATTATTAATCGATCAGCAAACATTTTAAAATGCTCTATAAATCACGAAGCCGCTAAAATTTTATCAAAATCCGCCCGACAAACTCCACGTATTGCCAATCGACTCCTCAAACGCTGTCATGATCTAGCAATTATTAATGACATGGAAACTATTGACGTTCAAATTGTGACTGCCTGTTTAGAATTATTAAAAATAGATAACATTGGCCTGAACAAAACTGATAGAGAAATCTTAATTACTATTATTGATAAATTTCGAGGTGGACCAGTAGGTTTAAATACTATCGCCGCAGCAGTATCCGAAGATGAAAACACTATTGAAGATGCCTATGAGCCATATCTAATCAAAATCGGCTTTATTGAACGTACCGCCAGAGGCCGCGTAGTCACCGAACACGCCTACAAACACCTCAACATCAATAATTATAAATTTACATCTTAAGTATAGATTAACAGATAAAAAATGTTAAAATTTTTTCAGCAAAAATTCATTGATAATGAAGAAAAAATTCAAAATTGGCTTTTTAAAAAAACGGCAAATTTACCAGGATTGATATATAGCTCGGTAGATTTAAGGAACAGTGGCTTCAAAATCGCGGCTATTGATGTAAACATTTTTCCGGCAGGCTGGAATAATATCTGCCCTAAATATTCTAGATCAGCCAGTCAAGCTTTCAAAAACTATCTAAACAAGCATTATTCTCAAGCAAAAAAAATCCTAATTTTTCCTGAATCTCACACTAAAAATTTATTTTATTTCGAAAACTTACTGCATCTTCAAAATATTTTAATAGAAGCTGGCTTTGAAACCTTAATCGGACATAATCTTGATAACTTTGGAGAACAACAGCAGGTCAAAATTAATGACAAAGATCAGTTGATTTTGCATAAATTAAAAAAAAGCCAAAACACTTTAAGCACTATTTCTAATTTTATCCCTGATTTGATAATCTCCAATAATGATTTTTCCAATCACATCCCTTATATTTTATTAAATATTGACCAGCCTATCATTCCCAACCCTCAACTGGGCTGGTTCAAAAGAAACAAAATAAACAACATAATTTTTTACCAACAGCTAATTACAGAATTTGCGGAGCTGTTGGATCTTGACCCTTGGTTATTTTATCCCATATCTGAATTAGTAGAAGAAATTGATTTCCAAAGCAAACAAGGAGTATCTCAAATTGCTGAGGTTATAAATAATATTATAAAATTAACCAAAAAAAAATTTAACGAATACAGCATTAACCTAGAACCGTATATCTTTATCAAAAATGCCTCTGGAACATATGGAATTGGAGTAGAAAGCTTTAATAGTGTGCAAGAATTTTTAAATATGAATCGGAAACAAAGAAATAAATTAAGTGTAGGCAAAGGTAGTCAAAAAATCCACAAAGTAATTATTCAGGAAGGTATCCAAACTGTCGATAGGTATAAACAATTTATTGCTGAACCGGTAATTTATTTGGTCAATAATGAGCCGATTGGCGGGTTTTTTCGTTTAAATGATCGAAAAAATGACAAAGAAAATTTAAATTCCAAAGGAATGAGCTTTTCCAAGCTCTGTTTCCATGAAATTTTGGTTTATAACAATGCCAATCAAGAAGACATACAGCCTGAACACTTAAAAAAAATTTATTACACTTTAGCTCAAATTGCCAGCATCGCCGCTAGCTTGGAAAATCAATTTCTAGCTATTTAACCTTTTAATTTTGGTCAAATTAAGTTAAAATATAATGAATACTATAATTAACACTTAAATCACATGGCTGATCCTGTAATAAATCCGACCCAAACAAGCGCTAGCAGCGCTACTCAAACGCAATTCAACGATCCAAAAGTGGCAAAATTCAATATCCCAGATGTTGTCAAAGAAAAATATTCAGATTTGATACCATTGATTATTGAAACTGAATCAATGAATGACCAGGAAAAATCATACTGGTTTCAGATTCTACCAATCATGACCACAGAACAGGTTGACAGACTGAGAAACATCCTAATCACCGAAAAACAGCAATTAAGCAAACTGGATGAAGAATACAAGCAAGAAATGTCTCATATTAATCAAAAAAATGCTGACTCCTGGAAAAAATTTAACGCCCCTGAAGCCAAAGAAAAAATTCAAGCCATAAAGCAAGCTGAAGCTGAAAATAAGTCAGAAGAAAATGATAAAGAAGCCCAGCTCCTGGATCAATTAAATAACATATAAAATTTCAGAATTATTCTACAGGCGGATAAATCTGCTTAGCAACATCAACCAAGCGCTTTTTATTGCTTCCTATTGGCGTGCAGGTAATAGTAGTCAGCCAATGTTTATCATTTAACTGCTCAAGAACACCAATATCTTCAGGTTCAACAATTTTTTTCTCAAAAATTTGATATACATATTTTTTCTGCCCATAATAAACAATAATTTTATCTCCGATTTCCATGTTATGCATCACAGCAAAAGCATCTTTAAAATCCCCTTCCGCCCATGAATAATATGAACTATGTCCTGTTAAAACAACATTGCCGGCACTGCCTGGCTTAGCAGTCAAAGGATAATGAACAATACCTGATTCTAAACCTTTAAGCAAAGCATCTTGCAAATCATCCGCCTTGAGTTCTCTTAACGCCCCATCATCAATTTCCACGATCGGAAAATTTTTATAAACTTTAGGCAGAATCACTCTATTATCAGGCGGGGCAAGAATTAAATGTAAATCAGCTAAATTAATATTTTTTTGCGGATCAATCTTATTAATCTGCAATAAAGCATTATTTGATTTGAGAATTTCCTGATCCGATTCAACCGCCAAAGTCTCATTTAATCCCAATGCCTGTTCAACTCTCCAAGAAAAAACTTCAAAATAGGTTTTACCATACAACCCTAAAAAAATCAGACAAAATATCACGGCAGAAGTGAAAACATACTTAAAAGTATGGGCATAATTAATTTTACTCATAATCATAGGTATCGTTTGCCAGGCCTTTTTGATCTTAGTTACTATCGTCACAAATAGAACATAAAATATAAAATCTTTTAATTATATCAGAAATTTGATTTTTATTCAGCCAATAAAACTTGTTTTAAGCCTATCTTTTTGGTATAAGATAAATTTGACTCATACAATGATTCTATGTCAACGATCACCGCTCTTATCGACCGCATCAAAAAATATAATCCCAACTGTAATGAGGAGAAGATTAAACGTGCTTATAAATTTGCTCAATTAGCTCACTTCGGGCAAAAACGCAAATCAGGAGAAGATTACATTTCCCATCCCCTGGAAACCGCCTTAAATCTTACGACTTTGCACGTCGATGAAGATACTATTATTGCCGCTTTACTACATGATGTTCCTGAAGACACCACTATCAATTTATCAGTTATTAAAAAACAATTCGGCGAAGAAGTGGGGTTCTTGGTCAAAGGCATCACCAAATTATCAAAAGTCCATTACCGCAATAACATGGCCGAAAGGCAAATTGAATCTTTAAAAAAACTTCTCATCCACAGCGCTAAAGACATTAGAGTAATTTTAATCAAACTAGCAGATAGATTGCATAATATGCATACCATCGATTACATTGACAAACCTGAAAAAGTGCTAAGAATTGCTAAAGAAACGATGGAAATCTATGTACCAATCGCCAATTTATTAAACGTATGGGAATTAAAAAACGAATTAGAGGATTTATGCTTTAAAACTTTACAACCGCAACAATATAACTCTATTGTCGCTAAATTGAACGAAAACCAAAAAAACTCTAATTTCTATCTACAAAAAACCATAAAAAAAATTAATGAAGCGACAAAAAAACAACACATCAAAATTGTGGACCTCCAGGGCCGACAAAAAAATACCTACTCTATTTACAAAAAACTACAAAGAAAAAATTATAGTTTCAGGGGCATATCTGATCTAATTGGAGTTAGGGTAATTTGCGAAACAGTTCCTGACTGCTATAAAATGCTTGGCATTATCCATAATTTATTCACCCCAAAACCATATAAGATCAAGGATTATATTGCCCTGCCAAAAGCTAATGGCTATCAGAGCCTTCACACCGCTGTCTTTGGTCTACATGGGCTGCCCACTGAATTTCAAATCAGAACTTTAAGCATGCACTTAGAAGCGGAATATGGCATAGCGGCTCATTATTTTTATTCATATGGACATGATAAAGATTTATCGATTGCCCACAAATCCAAAAAACAATGGGCCACAAAAATATTAGAATTAAAAAAACAATTCAGTGATCCTCATTCCAAAATAATTGAACAACTTAAATTCGATATTTTTCAAGATAGAATTTTTGTATTCACTCCCAATGGCGACGTAATTGATTTACCGAAAAACGCCACCTGTATTGATTTAGCCTATGCCATCCATTCTGCTATAGGTGATCATGCTGAAAAAGCAGAAATTAATGATTTTGAAGTCAACATCAATACCACCCTTAAATCAGGAGACACAGTAAAAATCATCACCAACAAAGAAAATCATCCCAGTAGCACATGGCTTGACTACACTCAAACAAGTTTAGCAAAACGTAAAATAAAAGAGGCCATAAATCAAGAATCAAAAGAAAAACAAATTTTAATGGGCAAAGAAAGATTCCAAAAGGAACTATATCTAAGCAAAGGCCTTAATTTAGCCAGCATATCCAGCTCTACCTTTAAAAAATTTCTCAACAGCTCTCCATATAGCAGTTTAGAAGATCTATATATTGCAATCGGCGAGGGAAAATTAAATCCAAATGAAGTTATTGATCAAATCAATAAAAGTAAAATTCATGAATATAATGTGAAATTTAAAATAATTATCGATAACTCTGTTGGCGTATGTATTGATTGTTTAAAAATTTTTAAAGAATTAGATATTAATATAACGAAAATATTAGGCACAGAAAGTTTGCTACAAAAATCAGAAGCAGAAATTAAAATCTACGCCAAAATTCAAGATATAAAACAAATCAGGCAAATTATGGAAAGCATCGCCAATGTGCCAATGGTCAGAAGAATCGAACGAATGACTCCCTACAGAAGTGTGTTGCTTATTCTTGGTTTTATTTTAATATTTAGCTTATTAGCAATTCACCCCTTTGTCATTAAGTATGTCATTACTTATGTCACCCCAAATCATCCATTTTTTTACATCATTCTACCTTATACTTCTTTAGTAATTATTTATATTTTTACTTTAGTAAACGAAAGATTGTTCAGTATCACGCTAGCGGAAAAAAACAAAATGGGTCAAATCTGGCTAGCTTCTTTGATTATGAGTGTTTTGGGCCTAATAGTGGCGATAGCTGAGATCATTATTTTTAAACTACAAATATTTACTATTTTATTTTTATTAGGCATAGTTTTATTATATAGTCGGCTATATTTTATTTATAGCAAAGAAAAAGACCGAATAAAAAAATTATGATTTACGCAAAACTTTCAACATATAACTACCCTCCAAGTGGTAACCATTTTTTCGATAATATTCTCGCACCCCGATACCGCTAATAACGGCAATTTTTGAGAAACCAGCCTGTTTTGCCTTTAACTCAGCTTGTTGCAAAAGCTGTCCTCCAAAACCTTTATGTTGTGCCAATCCTCTTTGATTGCTGCCAATGCTACTTTCATTACCAAACACATGTAACTCTCGTATCAAAGCCGCTCCTTCCAATTCCTTAATAAAATGCTTTTGTCTGGAAAAATACTGAGAAGGGAATCTAAGGCGCAAATTAGCGCATAACTTATTTTGACTCATATCATCAATACTGATAAAAAACTCTTTTCCTCCTTGAGCCTCATATTCCAAAATATTTAATTCAGTTTTTGCTAAATTAACTTCAGCTGATCTGATTTCCCTACACCTGATACATTGGCACATTTGAAATTTCGATTGATTTTTACTAATAATTTGATGAATTTCTTGCCTTAAATTAGATACGCTAGCGCTACTCAAAATGCTAGTATCAGGAATATCGCGAATTAATCTGGTAATACGAATATATAGCGGTACAATTTGCTTCACCCTAATTAATAAATCAATCAAATCTTGTTGTTCATAAGACTGATACCTGCCTTGCTTAAACCACTGTTCCAATTCAGAAAAAGGCACCACGCTGCAAGGATAAATTTTCAACCAATCAGTTCTTAAATCTGGATCATTGAAAACATCCAAAAACATTTGATAATCTTCAGTAATAGTTGCTCCCGGCAAATTAGGCATCAAATGGGAAGTGATTTTGAAACCAGCGTCTTTCATCAATCTCATCGCATCTTTAACCGCCCCAATATCATGCCCTCTTTTATTAAAAGTTAAAATCCTATCCACAGTATGCTGAACACCAATTTCAATACGGGTTACTCCTAATTTCCTAAATCTTAAAAGCTCTTTCTCGGTAATATAATCAGGTCGAGTTTCCACTGATAACCCTACACATCTATGCTCTGCTTTTTCATTTAAGGCCTGTGCTTTTTGCAATGTTTTCGCCATTTTAGAGCCTACATTTTCAATTTTACATTTTTCATCTTTCATTTTAGCTCCTAACCCCTCATTCAGGGCTTCATACATTTTTCTCACAAAGTCCGTTTGATATCGATGTGGATAAAACGAAAAAGTGCCTCCCAAAATAATCATTTCCACCTTATCAGCCGTATGTCCATTACCGATATAAGCCTGTAATCTGTTCTTTACCTGGCGTTTCGGGTCAAAATCGTTCAAAATTGCCCTCATAATACCAGGCTCATTCGAGGCATAACTCTTAGGAATGCCTTTTTCAGTAGGACAAAACACGCATTTACCGGGACAGGCATAAGGTTTAGTAACAATTGTGACGGAAGTGATACCAGATTCAGTACGCACTGATCTTTTACGAATCACTCTTTCAAAAGATAAACTTTTTAAATCTGACTTTTCTTGAACAATTTTTTTATACGCTAAAATTAACTCCCGATTAAGCAGACTTTTAATTTTGTACTTGCTCGAAAATTCATTCTTTAACTTTTGCAAATCATTAATATTCAAGATTTTTCGTTTCAAAGCTTCTTGCACAAAATGTTTTGTAATTTGAGATAAAATCATAAAAATAACTTAAAAACTCAATATTTTACTTTACTTTTTCTTTAATATATTTTTCAAACAGTTCATAATCTAAAATATTAATCATTACATTGACCATTATGTTAAACATTCAAAATAAAATCAAATTTTGAATGCTATTTATTCTTTATTTTTTTATTATTAACAGTAAAATTTAATTATGTCACAAACTCTTCTCCAAAAAGTCCAATCTGATTATAATAAAATCGCTAAAAGTTTTTCTGATACCCGCAAATACCCATGGAAAGACTTTGAATTGCTTTTTAAAAACTCACAGCCCATAACTCACAGCTCACAGCTAAAAATCCTTGACCTAGCCTGTGGCAATGGCAGACTTTATAATTTCTTAAATTCGCAGTTCGCAGTTCACGATTCGCAGAATTTTAAATATATAGGTGTAGATAATTCAACTGAACTTTTAAAACAAGCTAATATTCAATATTCAAAATTCAAAATTAAGAATTTAGAATTTGTCTTCGGCGACATCCTCCGAATCCCCTTCCCAGATAATTCATTCGATCAAATCTGGTGCATCGCAGCATTTCATCATTTACCAAAAAAGTTTCAAGGTAAAGGCACGAAAGAAATTTATAGAGTTTTGAAAAAAAATGGAATTTTAGTCCTGACAGTATGGAATTTATGGCAGTTCAAATATTTAAAACAAATTGTAAAAGCTTTTTTTAAAAACCCATTACGAATAAAAAATTTATTCATTTCTTGGCGAAGAGGCGAAACTTTTGTTGATCGCTTCTACTATGCTTTTACTTCAAACGAACTTAAAAAAACTTTTACAAAATCTGGATTCAGAATAGAAAAATTTTTCACATCAAAAAACGGACAAATCGTTCCTTGGTATAAAAGTTTTAATTTATGTTTAATTGGTAGGAAATAAAAAACAACATAACTGATTGCAATTATCAACAAGAACCATTCCTAAATTACCTCGCCACAAAACTCGTTGCACCCAGCCAAGACAAATTATAAATAGCTCTTTGCGTATCTGCTACAGTTTCACTTTCTAACAACACACCGATAAGTTCCTCTTCTTTTAAAGATATAATTGCCACTTTGTTTTCATAAATCAAAATCTGGTTTTTAAAATCAAATTCTTCTGGATTGATAAATAAAATTTCCACAAGTTCTTTTGCTTCTTCACTTTTATAATATTTTTCACGAAATTTAAGACCTTCATTACTTGTTGGGCTAAGAAGTCTTACTTTGATTTTTGTCTCCACAATTTTATCAAAATAATATTCCAAATAAGACGGAAAAAGACTTTGCATGGCTTTCAGATCAGTATACCCCAAAAGCTCCTCTTTTGTTTCCAATGTTTCTTCAAACACAGTCTTAATCCCCTCCATCCCATCAAAAAAATGAATTTTGGGACGATTAAGGGCACTTTGATGAATCACCATTAATTCCGGAATAATCTGTCTTGCTTCAAAAAGTTTATCCTCAAAATAATTCACAAATTTCTTCGGTGATTCAGCTGAAAAATACTTAATTTTTTTATGGATGTAATAACTAACAAATCCCCTTTTATGCAATCTATCCAAAATATAATAACAATTCTCCCTTTTTACTTTTGCCCTACTTGCGATCAGGCTCACATAAGATGTTTTCAACTCCAGCACAGCCAAATATACTTTTGCCTCTTCTTTTGAAAGTCCTAGATTTTCTAATTCTTTTAACATAATGAAGCTTGTCATTCCTGTAAAAACAGGAATCTTATTTTTATATAATAATTGTATCTTAAAATTCAAATATTGTAAAATTTATTTTACAGAAAATTTTAAAAAATGATAACACACAAGAGCTGATCAAAAGCTAACTCTAAAAAAATTTTCTTTTTTCTTTCATGCTTTTTTCTTAACTCATTTTACAATTTTTCATCATTTTGCTATATTTGTTATGCTTTGACAAAAACAGAAAAGAAACAAGTATAGAAGCGAAACGAACAAATCAGCTCTCAAAAAAAATTATATAAAAAAATGTATTTTGTGTTTGGCATGTAAATCCAAATTCACAAAAGCTTGTTTTGTTGTGCACGAAAAAACTACAGAAGCAATTTTGTGATATTTTACTAATGTAGTCGGTGATCAGTAATCAGTAATCGGTAAAATTGTAACTAACTGACTACTGATTACTCACCTCTGACTACATCCTTTTTCCTCCCTTCACACTCCTCCAATGTTCCAAACCTGTAAAAACTGCGGCGAATCCTTTGAAATTACTGATGTTGATTTGAAATTTTACGACAAAATTTCTCCTGTTTTTAATGATAAAAAATATCAAATTCCAGCTCCGACTTTGTGTCCGAGTTGCAGAAGACAAAGAAGATTCACTTTTAGAAATGAAAGAAATTTGTATTACCGAAAATGTAGTAAAACAGGAAAACAGTTAATTTCTAATTTGAATCAAGATACAGGAATAAAAATATATGAAAATGAATTTTGGTGGTCAGACAAGTGGGACGCTTCTGAATATGGGAGAGAATTTAATTTTAATGAATCTTTTTTCAATCAATTCAAAAAACTTTATCAAGATGTACCTCAATTAGCACTTTCTGTTTGGTTCTCGGAAAATAGCAATTTTTGCAATTATGCTGGGAATGTAAAAAATTCTTATCTGATTTTTGGATCAGTTTATAGTGAAGATTGTTTTTATGGATCGCCTTATTATTCAAAAAACTGCGTTGATACTCTTCTTGTTCGAGAATGTGAATTTTGTTATGAATGCACAGATTGTAGAAAACTTTATCAAAGTTTTTATTGCCAGGACTGCACTAATTGCAATAATTTAATTTATTGTTATGATCTTCAAAGTTGTTCTGATTGCATAGGATGCGTGGGTTTGAGAAATAAAAAAAATTGTATTTTTAATCAACAATTTTCAAAAGAGGAATTTCAAAAAATGAAAAATGAATTAAATTTATGCATAAAAAAATCTCATGAAATTATTAAAGAAAAATTAAATGAACTTAAATTAAGAGTCCCACATAAATATATGCAAAGCAATCAAGTGGAAAATGTAAGTGGAAATTATGTATATGAATCCAAAAATATAAAAGACTCTTATTATACTGATAAATCTCAAGATTGTGCATATTGTACTCAGGTTGTTAATCTCAAAGACTGTTATGACAATAATTATACTGAAGAAAATGAACTTTGCTGTGAATATATTAGTTCATATCAAAATTCCAGACTGCTTTTTACAAAATTTTGTAATCGTGTTCATGAAGCAATGTACTGCGATTCATGCTATTCATCAAAAAATTTATTTGGATGTGTTGGTTTAAAAAATAAACAGTATTGCATTCTAAACAAACAATACAGCAAAGAGGAATATGAGGAATTGATACCGAAAATTATTGAATCAATGCAATCCCCCCATCCCCCTTTATCAAGGGGGAGATCGGATAGTCCCCTTGATAAAGGGGATTTAGGGGATTTGTCTTTGCAGTCCGAATGGGGAGAATTTTTTCCATCTTCAATCTCTCCTTTTTGTTATAATGAAACGGTTGCACAAGAATATTTTCCCTTAACCAAAGAACAAGCACTTTCAAAAGGTTATAAATGGAAAGATGAAGATTTATCTTCGCAACATCAAGGCCCTGAATATCAAATTCTAGAAGATATAAAAGATGTGAAGGATGAAATTTGTGATTCGATTTTAAAATGTGAAGCAACATCTAAACTTTATAAAATCATCCCTCAGGAATTGAAGTTTTACAGACAAATGAATTTGCCGATTCCAAAGAAATGCCCTGACCTCCGACATCAAAAAAGACTTGCCCTCAGAAATCCAAGAAAACTTTTTGATCGAAATTGTATGAAATGCGGAGAAAAAATTAAAACTACTTATGCACCTGACCGCCCAGAAATTGTTTATTGCGAGAAATGTTATTTGGAAAATGTCTATTGATCATTGTCATTCTGGCCTGCCCATAATCTTTAGGGAAGACATTTGTAGTCAGTGGTCAGTAGTCAGTGGTCAGTGGTCAGTAGTCAGTGGTCAGTAGTCAGTGGTCAGTTCGAACTGACTTCCGACTACTGACTACATCGTTCCTCCCTCCTTCACACTTCCCCCTATGTTTCAAACCTGCAAAATCACCAATCAAAAATTCGAAGTTACAGATAGCGATCTAGAATTTCTAAAAAAAATTTCACCAACTTTTGATGGCAAATTTTTTCAAATTCCACCACCAACAATATGTCCAGAAGAAAGAATAAGGAGAAGAACTGGCCATAGAAATGAAAACGTATATCATCATAACAAATCAGCATTAAGCGGAAAACCTTTAATCTCTATTTATAGATCAGACAGCGAATATAAAATATATTCTCAAGAAGAATTTTTTTCTGACAAATGGGATGCTCTTAGCTATGGTCAGGATTTTAATTTTAATAAAAATTTTTTCGAACAATTTGAGCATTTAAATAAAAAAGTTCCAAAAGTTGCCATGATAAATATGAAATGTGAAAATTGTGATTATACCTGTGGTACAGGAATGTGTAAAAATTGTTATTTAATAAATTCTTCTGAATATTGTGAAGATTGTTATTATGGCAAATTAATTCAAAGTTCAAAAAACTGTATTGATTGTGCTTTTATTTATGACTCGGAATTAATGTATGAATGCTTTAACGTTAGGAATGGATATAACTGCAAATTCGTTTATTATTCACAAAATATAATTGATTGCTGGTTTTGCGATGACTGTAAAAACTGTCAAAATTGTTTCCTTTGTACAAATCTTGTTGGCAAAAAATATCATTTTTTCAATCAACAACTTTCAAAAGAAGAATATGAAAACAGAGTAAAAGAATTTGTTGGAAGTTATCAAAATTTTACTGTCGCAAAAAAAATGTTTGATGATTTAAGGCTTAAAAGAATCTATAAATATGCAACCATAATTAACTGCGAAAACTGTACTGGCGATTTTATTAATAATTGTAAAAACTGTATTGATTGTTATGAAATGAACGACTCTGAAGATTCTAAATACATACAAGTTGGAGTCAAAATAAAAGACTGCCTGGATTGTTCAAATATGTATATCAAGCCAGAACTTTCATATGAAGTGATGGGCACACTTGAAACTTACAATATTCATTTTTGTACATACGTTTTTTATTCAAGCAACATGTGGTATTGCAGTAATTGTTTTAATTCAAAAAACTGTTTTGGATGTTCAGGACTTCAACATAAAGAATACTGTATTTTTAATAAACAATATACAAAAGAAGAGTATGAAAAATTAGTAGCAAAAATTATTGAATCGATGCAATCCCCCCATCCCCCTTTATCAAGGGGGCGATCGACAAGTCCCCTTGATAAAGGGGATTTAGGGGATTTGGATTTGCAGCCCGAGTGGGGCGAATTTTTCCCAATTTCAATGTCTCCATTCCCTTATAATGATTCTGTTGCTTATGATTATTGTCCATTAACCAAAGAAGAAACTCTAGCCAAAAAATATGTTTGGAAAGACCCAGATGCAAGTTATCAACATCAAGGAGTTGAATATATTATTCCAGACAATATTAATGATGTGAAAGATGATATCAAAGAGGCAATTTTGAAATGTGAATCAACAAATAAATTATATAAAATAATTCCTCATGAACTGAAATTCTATCGAGAACAAAAAATCCCAATACCAAGAAAATGTCCGCAAGAAAGATATAGACTCCGACTTCTTAATAGAAATCCATTTGTGTTATACGATAGAAATTGCCTGAAATGTGGGAGTAATATTAAAACTACTTACGCTCCTGAACGATTAGAAATTATTTATTGCGAAAAGTGCTATTTGGAGAAAGTATATTAAATGGCAGCTGTCATTCCCGTGAAAACGGGAATCTCGTTTCATATATAAATTAAGATTCCTGTTTCCACAGGAATGACATTCAAACTATGCAAACAAATTGTAAAAACTGCGGCGATACTTTTGAAATCAGTAACGAAGATCTAACATTTTATGACAAAATTTCACCTGTATTTAATAATAAAAAATATCAAATTCCATCTCCGACTTTTTGTCCAAGTTGCAGAATGCAAAGAAGACTTAGTTATCGCAATGAACGTTTTTTATACCACAGAAAATGTGATATGACTGGGAAAGAGATTATATCTTCTGCTTCACAAGACAAACCTTATCCTATTTATGACATAGATTCATGGTGGAGCGACAAATGGGACCCTCTATCATATGGAATTAATTTTGATTTCAATAAATCATTTCTTGAGCAATTCGAAATATTAAGAAACAAAGTGCCTCGCATGAATTTACAGCAACAAAAGCCAATGGAAAATAGTGATTATTGCAATTGTGCAAGCAGAAATAAAAATTGTTATTTGGTTTTTTCCACTAATCATTGTGAGGATTGTTATTATGGTTCATGGATAAATTATTCAAAAAACTGTATTGACAATCAATGTTTACTGCAAGGCGAGCTTTGTTATGAATGTATTGATTGCAAAGACTGTTATAATTTAAAATTTTCACAACAATGCAAAAATTGCAGTGACAGTTATTTCCTTAAAAATTGTATTGGCACGCAAAATTCAATTTTTTGTACAAATTTACATAACAAAAATTACTATATTTTTAACAAACAATATACAAAAGAAAATTATAAAAATATTTTAAAAAATTTAGACTTAAGTTCATTTAAAATATTAGAAAAAGCAAAATCTGATTTTAAAGAATTCACGAAAAATATGATTGTAAAAGAATATTTTGGCAGTCAGAATGAAAATATAAGTGGTAATATTATAAACAATTGTAAAAATACTTTTGAAAGTTATGAATGCTATGATTGCGAAGATGTTAAGTATTGTATGAGACTTGAAAGTAATGTGAAAAATTGTATGGATTATGTCCATTGGGGTATGAATGCCGAAATGATTTATGAATCACAAGCTTGTGGTTATAATGTTTTTAATCTTAAATTTTGTAATTTATGTTGGGGAGATTGTAGTGATTTAATTTACTGTGATCATTGCACTACATGTAATAATTGCTTTGGCTGTATAAGTTTAAAACATAAAAGTTATTGCATTCTAAATCAACAATATACAAAAGAAGAATATGAAAAATTAGTACCAAAAATTATTGAAGCGATGAAATTCCCTAAATCCCCTTTAACAAGGGGACTTGGACACCCCCTTGACAAAGGGGGCTTGGGGGATTGTGAATGGGGAGAATTTTTCCCAATATCTATTTCCGTATTTTCTTATAATGAAACACTTGCAAATGAAGAATTCCAATTAACAAAAAATGAAGCTTTAGCAAAAAAATATAGTTGGAAAAATGAAGATTTATCTTCACAACATCAGGGACCAAATTATCAAATTTCAGACAACATCAAAGACATTAAAGATGATATTTGTAATGCAATTTTGACATGCGACACGACAGGAAAACTTTATAAAATTATTCCTCAAGAACTAAAATTTTATAGACAGATGAATTTACCAATTCCTAGGAAATGTCCTGAACAAAGGCAAAAAAATAGAACCGCTCTTCGAAACCCAAGAAAACTCTGGACTCGAAATTGTATGAAGTGTGGAGAAAAAATTATAACTACTTACGCTCCTTCCCGACCAGAGATTGTGTATTGCGAGAAATGCTATTTGGAATCTTTATATTAATATTAATCGCTAATTACTAAAAGTATATTTAAAATTAATTATGACTTTAACTAAGAAAGAAGAACAAATATTAAACTCAATTACTGTGGCATCAGAAAATGATCCTAGTAAACCTGAATTTCCTGCAGATAATCCCAAATTTCCTGCAACTCCTATTTATAAAATTAAAGTTGCAGAATTTTCCAACATTTGGGTAAAGGATGAAAGTTATAATTTAACAGGTACACATAAAGATCGTATGGCATGGGAAATTATTGTCACTTATAGAGATTTTTTGATTGCAAAAAAAATCGAACAATTAAAAGTAGAGCTTCCAGCAATGTCAATTATTTCTTCTGGTTCTGCCGCAATTGCTATTCAAACTCAATTAAAAAAATATAATTTACCAAATCTAAAAGTATTAGTTGATTCAAACATTGATAAAAAAATTATAACTGCTATGGAAAAATTAGGTTGTGAAATTTATATAACTGACTTAAGTAAAAAAGCATTTGATTGGCAAGAAATTCTCTTTTTAACTCACAATCCTAATGGCTTGGATATTACATCTAGTGAAGCTTTAGCTCCAACTACAAGATTTTATGATTGGTTAAGTTATGAAATTATTAATTTTTCACCTGATTATTGCTTGATTCCTTTTGGCACAGGAAATTTATTTGAAAATATTTTAAATATTAATAGAAAAGAGGTTTCACAACAAATTCATGATCCAAGGTTTCAAGGGAAAATTGATATTTTAAGAAAATGTAATTTTTGTGGTGCAACCACCAATAATCCAAAATCAAAAGCTGATAAATTATATTCTCCACATTTGCCTTTTGTACATTTTGATGAACAATGGATAAGATTATATAAGTATGCTGGTTATTGTGGAAATGAAACTAATATATATTTATTAAAAGAACAATTTTTGGAAGAAGCTATGAATATTGCTAAATCTCAGAAAATTACTTGTGAAGCTTCAGGAATAGCAGGACTTGCATTGTTTTTACAAATGCAAAAATTTATTCCAAAAAATAAAAAAATATTAATTATTAATACTGGAAAAGTAAAAATTTAAAATTTTTAACATGTTTAAAGCTTGCAAAAATTGCCAACAAAATTTTGAAATCACAACTGATGATCTGAAATTTTATGACAAGATTTCACCTGTTTTTAATGGTAAAAAATATCAAATTCCAGCTCCGACTTTTTGTCCAAGTTGCAGACAGCAAAGAAGAATGGCAATCAGAAATGAAAGGAATTTATATCACAGAAAATGTGATATGACAGGAAAACAAATAATTTCGATGTATCATTCATCATGTCCGTTTCCGGTATATTCACAGGATGAATGGTATTCTGACAAATGGGACGGATTAAATTCTGGACAAGAATATAATTTCGACAAATCTTTTTTCGAACAATTTAAAGAAGTACGAGATAAAACGCCACATCAATCTTTAATTTCATATAAAAATGAAAACTGTAGTTTTTGTAATGTTGTTGGGACTTCACGTAATTGCTATTTAATTTTCGGATCAATTAATTGTGAAGATTGTTTTTATGGAAGTCCATATAATTGTAAAAATTGTATTGATTCTTTAGTTTTACGAAATTCCGAACTTTGCTATGAATGCATAGATAGCGATAAATTATATAGTTGTTCGAACTGTCAAAATTGTGCAAATTCTTTTAATTTAAGATTTTGTTATGAAGTCACAAATTCAAATAATTGTTTGGCGTGCGTTGGATTAAATCAAAAAGAATTTTGTATTTTAAATAAACAATATTCTAAAAATGAATATGAAAAAATCATTAATCAAACTAATTTTAGCGACCACCTTATTATCAAAGAAATGGATAGACAGCTAAATGAATTAAAGCTCAAAATTCCTCATAAATATTATGTTGGGTTAAATAATGAAAATTTTTCAGGCAATTATATTTTTAATTCCAAAAATACATTTTTTACTTTTAATGCTGAAAAATGCGAGGATGTTAAATTTATGTCACAAATGTTAGAGATAAAAGATTCGATGGATAGTGATTTTGGAGAAAATGGTGAAATGCAATATGAATGTAGTGGATTTTATCATTCTTCATTTAATTCATTTTGTTATCTTTGTTGGGATGGAATAAACAACCTATTTTATTGTTCAAATTGCACACAAAATACCAATAACTGTTTCGGGTGTGTTGGATTAAAACATAAAAATTATTGCATTTTAAATAAACAATATACTAAAGAGAAATATGAAATTTTGGTACCAAAAATTATTGAACAAATGCAAAAACCAATCCCCCTAGCCCCCTTTATCAAGGGGGGACAAAAAAGTCCCCTTGATAAAGGGGATTTAGGGGATTCGTTCCCAGAATTTGGAGAGTTCTTCCCGTCATCAATCTCCACTTTTGGTTATAATGAAAGCATTGCTCAAGAATATTTCCATTTAACAAAAGATCAGGCAATTGCAAAAAAATTCAAATGGAAAGATGAAGATTTATCTTCGCAACATCAAGGTCCTGAATATAAAATTCAAGAAAATATTCAAGATGTGAAGGATGATATTTCTAATGCAATTTTAAGATGTGAGATAACAGGAAAACTTTATAAAATCATCCCACAAGAGTTGAATTTTTATCGACAAATGAATTTACCTGTTCCTAAAAAATGCCCCGATCAAAGACACCAAGAAAGACTTGCCCTCAGAAACCCAAGAAAACTCTGGGATAGAAATTGTATGAAATGTGGAGAAAAAATTAAAACTACTTATGCGCCTTCCCGACCAGAAATTACCTGCTGTGACAATTGTTATTCAAAAGAAGTATATTAATTGCCTCCTGCGAAGCCTCAGCCTCCCTACTTCTCTTCATCCAACCATTTATAGCCAGCCATTAATTGATTCTCTTCTCCATCCACTATTTCATCAGGCGTAACTGGGGCCAAAGTATCATTTGGTCCATACCATTTAGCAATCGTAAATCTTATCTCAGCTTTTGTTGTTTTATCCAAAGTAAATACTTGTTGCGCTACAAATTTACCATAAGTTTTTTCTCCAATAATTTCCGCTCTTTTATTACCTTGCATAGCCAAGGCCACAATTTCTGAAGCTGAAGCTGACGAATCATTCACCAAAATTACCACCGGCAAAATCGTAAGAGCCTCATTCTTGGTTTTATATACCTCCTTGGAACCATCACTATACTGGAAACTAAAAGCGGTATTTCCTTTACCCAAAAATAATTCTATCAATTGAATAGCTTCAGACACATAACCACCGCCATTTCCTCTTAAATCAATAATAATGCCTTTAATTTTATAATCAGACGCCAACACTTCGTTTAAATGTTCTTGAAAAGTATTAATTACTCCAATGGAATTAAAAGTTAAAATTTTGGAATATAAATAATATTCGCCATTATATTTGGTTACCGTAGAATCAACATAGCTCAAATTAATAATTTCTCGAACAATGTTATAAACATGTTGTTTTTTATCTGATGAACGATAGATAGTCAAAGACACAGTAGTCCCTTCTTCACCTCTAATCAAAAAACTAACATCAGTAGTTGTCATATTTTCAATTTTTGTATTGTCAACTTTTAAAACCACATCCAAAGGTTCAAGCCCGGCTTTTTCTGCTGGGGTATCTGGAAACACAGTATCAATATAAATTTGCTGATTATCATTTATACCCAAAGAAGCTCCAATTCCACCATAAGCTTCTTGTTTAGTCAAAGGGGCTTCAGAAGCAGGCACATAATAAGCATATGGATCAACTGTCTCATTTAATTGTTTAAAAAAACTTTCCATCATTTTTTCCTCTAAGGCTGTATAATCAATTTTTTTATCAAGAGGAGAGACTAAATATTTCTTAATCAAATTCCAAAACTCAACAATATCTTTTATATTTCTATCACTAATAGCTGTACCATCAGGCTCGGCAAAAATTTCTTCCTGACTTGCCCCTGCCCCTAACAATCCTTTCGCAAATTCATCGATCTTAGCAATCCAAATCAGATATTCAGCCCCGTCCAGCCATTTATTAGGCAAAAATTGACTAGCTTGCTCCAATGGAAATCCAATTTTCACGCCTATTTTTGCGTAAGCTTGATCGTTGGCATTTGATAAATCAAAAAAATCCGCTTCAGAGTCAGTAAATAAAGGATTAGCTGGTATGCCATATAATTTCAAACTCATTTTTAATAAATCCAATCTATTCACAAACCGGTTAGGTAAAAAATATTGCCCATCATCAACTGTTTGTAAGGCATAAGCTGTTTTTAAAGCAACTAATTCATCATCAGTCAAATCATTAAGATCTTGATATGGAAGCTCCGTATTAACATAAGTCTGCAATTTAGAATTATCGCAAGAACTAATAAGGTTTATAAGATAAGTAACTGCATCTATGCGTTTAATAGTTTTTTGATCTTTAATCGTGCTTACAATACTAGTATCAAGACAGGCTGTTTCTAAATACTGAGCAGCGCTGTTGGCTTGTGTCTCATCATAAGCCAAGACCACACCAGCGTTACATTCTATAAATAGAACTAAAACAAAAATGGCAAAAATTTTTATAAACTTAGGCATTTGATTATTATTAAATATTTAGTGCTGTGATTGTAAAGTAAATAAAAATAATTTCATAGGTTTAATCAAAAAAAAATTTGATAAAAACAGAAAAATTATTATTATAACTATAGACTTTAAAATATTTTATGCCATCCAAAAAACTCCTTTTGACTCTAATAATATTAGTCACCGCCATGTTACTGACATCTTGCTCATGGAGACAAAAAACAGTTAATGTATTAATTGTGCCTACCTATGGCTTGCTTGATAATGCCAAACAAGATTATAAATCCTATCTTCATATAGTTATTGCCACTTTTCAAACCAACAACATTGATAAAACTATTGTCAGCGGACCATATTCTGATCCGCAAAATTCACTTTCTGAAGCTGATTCTATTATGCCTGTCCTAGATGATTTCGGCATAAAAGCTGATTTGGATCGCTGTAGCATTACTAATTACCAAACCCTGGAAACAGCAAAAGCCATGCTTAAAGATAATAAAATAAATGAAATACATATCACCACAGAAAGTTCTAGAAGACCAAAAATCATGATTGAATCATTTTTAATTTTTCAGGCTAATGAAGAGCAACAAAATTGGATAAAAGAAACCCTCATCATGACCTATCAAAAAACACCTAGCGAAAGGCAAAAACTACTGGATGACATTTTGGATCAGATTAAATTATGGCAACAAAATATTAAAACGCCATCTATCAAAATTGACAGGACCGCCTTTGATTCTATGAACGATGATGACAGAGCTAAACAAATGCAAGAAAATACTTTTGATGAACTAATAGCTTTTTTAAATGCTGATCAAGAAAAACAATTTATTAAAAACAGATTAACCGAACTATCAGGTGAAGCAAAAAATGCCGATCTAATCAAAAATTATCTGCTATCAAAAGGCTGTGATGCAAAATTATATGAATATTAATTACCTTATTTTTAGCAGTCAGTAATCTGTTCGAACTTATTTCTGATTACTCACTTCTGACTACATCTTTTATTCCTCCTCCTCTGAACTGTCCATTAGCAAACTTCTAAAACGAAAATATTCAGCTAGCCTTAGGCCAGTAAATCTGCCGACTATAATTTCTCCAATTAATGGTAAAATAACCACTTCAGGAAAGCCATTAATCAAGTCTACCATTGGCTGCCATACGACCACGAAATAAGAAATGGTAGCCATCAGCACTGTTTGTAGTGCTCCGAATAAAGCTCCTTTTAGACCTTGTTCAGATTGGGCAGAAATAAATTTTTCCGAAATTGTTGACATAACCAACATCGGAAAAATAGCCAAAGCCAAAGAAACCTTACTGCCCAAATATATTGCAAACCAGCTAATAACCAGAAACGATAAGCTAATAAGCGACAACAATAAACTCACCCTCGGAATATAAAGAATTTCTACTTTACTAAAAATTCTTCGAATTATATAGCTTACCGCAATCACTACAAAAAATATAATTAAACCAAAAGAGACTCCCAAAGTAATAAAAGCCAAAGCAGTAATAGCTGGAGCATAGACCCCGAAAGCTGCCACACCAACAATTTGCCTAAAAAAAGCAATAATAAAAGCAATGAAAGGAAAGGCTAATATCAAATATATGGAACTAGCCGGGACACCATTTAACACAAAGTAATTAACAATCCGAGATAAAAATAAAAAATTGGAAGGGCGGCTATTTTCGTTAATAATTTTGTATTCAATACCTCGATTTTCCAAAGTACTGGTAATAATGTTCAAATCCTTTGAATCAAAAATCGGATTCAAAGCTTCTTTCCTAGTTAAAAGGATAAAATTAGGTCTGATCACTTCAAAAGATTGCTGAATCAATTTACTAGTAAGCGTCATCTGCATATCTGTAACGCTAATCAGCAATTTACTCTGCAAGTCAAATTTAGCGTCTTCACTCAAATTAGACCAATATCTGGCAAACGCTTTAATGCCAATTGAAGATGAGGTATAAAAAATAAAAATATTAGATTTCTTTAAAGAATCAATTTCCGTTGTTAACTGGTTAACCAATTGATCTTCGCTTAAAAATTCCGTATCTGCTTTGGAAACAGGAATGACTTTAAGAAACAGGCCATTAGCAATCGCCTGATCTGAAATAGCATTCAACTGGTCCAATTTATCAGTGATCAATATGGCACTTTTTTCATACACAAACACTTCTTTGCTGATCTGAGCCTCAACATTACCCTGAATAATGGTAAGCATTACTTCATATTTGCCGCTAGCGCTAAATTCATGCAATAATTCATCTCCGAATTGCACTGGTGATTGATCGCCAAAATCCCATTTAAAAATAGGTTGCACATTTAAATGTGCCAATAATGTTGAATCCAAAGCCGAAAATAACACTTTTTTATTGATTGGAACGGAATCATTTGCTGTGATAATTGGATCCAAACTCTGTTCAGTCGTCTCCGTGCCTTGATCAATATTATCAGGCAGTTGCTCTGTCGACACCGCTAACACTTGATTTATAAATAAAAATCCCATTATCAAACACAATAAAATATAAATCGATCTTTTCATGTTTTTAGGTTAAAAATCTCTTTAAAAGTATAATTTTCTTCTACAAATTGCAAATTTTCATAAACATCAAAATACAATAATATTACATTATTTTTTAAAATTTTTAGTTTGACTTTTCAGATCAAACTAAAAATGATTTAATGTGGAGGAAGATCCGGAATCGTCTAATGGTAGGACATCGCCCTCTGGAGGCGAGTATCTTGGTTCGACTCCAAGTTCCGGAGCCATTTTTAATCCATCTCAATCTCCAACAATATCGGGCAATGATCTGAACCAATAACTTCTGATAAAATTTCTGCCTGCTTGATCCTTGGCATTAAATCTGACGTTATCAGAAAATAATCAATCCGCCAGCCAATATTTCTGACTCTAGCCGCGGTTCTCATACTCCACCAAGTATAGGCATTCTTTTTGTCAGGATGAATTTGTCGAAAAATATCTACCAAACCATGTCTTAAATATTTATCCACCCAGTGCCTTTCAATCGGCATAAAGCCTGAAATACTCTCATTTTCTTTTGGTCTGGCTAAATCAATTTCCGTATGAGCAGTATTGAAATCCCCCCCCACAATAATACCTTTTCCCTGCGATTTTAAATCTAAAATATGCTGTAAAAATTTATCATAAAAATCTAATTTAAATTTCAAACGCAACTCGCCTGAACCGCCATTAGGGAAATACACATTAAATAAAATAAAATCTCCAAAATCTATCTCCATAAACCTCCCCTCTTCATCAAATTCTTTAATACCAATTGTTTGTGAAATATTTAAAATTTGTTTTTTACTATAAATCGCCACTCCACTGTATCCTGGCCTTTTGGCGCAATTAAAATAGGCAAAATATCCTCCAGGTGGCTGTAAAATATCCATAGAAAGTTTATATTTTTCTGATTTCACTTCCTGCAAAGCCAAAATATCAGGTGAAAAATCCTCCAAAAAGTCCCAAAATTCTCTTTTTTTGGAAATCGCTCTAATTCCATTAACATTCCAAGAAATAATTTTCATAGCAATTGTTTGTTCTTACAACAACTTTGTAAATTTTCTGTACAAACGAAAATTTTTTCATTTTTATTATTTTATAAACTCTAGTACTTTCTCTGTCAAAATTTTTCAACAGAATTAAATAAGTTTGACTCATTTAAATTTTTCATAATACCAATAATAATCAATCATCAAAGTCTTTTTCAAAAAACATATCCGATTGACGCCAATTTCCAATGTCATTTCCAATTGCCACTTTGTTTTTTGAAAGACATAGCGCCTACCTTAAGGTTGTCTTTATTATTTACTATGAATGCCATTCTTGTCAGCACCGATTTTATTTTTTCCCGAAACATCAAAGAAAAATTAAAATCTGAAAATATCCACTTAATTACTGTCAGCTATATCAGTAATTTACATGTTTTATTTCTATATAAAAAAATTGATATTGTGTTAATAGATAGTCAAATCAGCCAAGATGAATTATATGAAACCCACATTTTACTAAATCATTATCCGGAACTAAAAGTCTTAGTCCTGCATCGAAGCACTTTGAGGATCAAAAAAACGCCAGAATCTGATCATCTAAGTTATTGTTTTTTAGTGCCAAATTTTCACTTTGAAAACCTCGGGCCATTGCTTCGCTGGTGCGTTAAGGAAACTAAACACGAAAAATCCCAAGACGTTTTGACCTTCGCCGATCTGACTCTTAATCGCAAACAGCACATCGTCAAGCGCGGTAACAAAATGATTTATCTAAGAAAAAAAGAATTTTATTTACTGGAATATTTGTTGATGCATCCAAATATCGCCATCCAGAGAACTAATATCCTCAACCATATTTGGGATAGCAATACCGCCATTGTTTACAATACTATTGACTCCCACATCAACAATATCCGCAAAAAAATAAATATCGAAAATAAGCCAAATCTGATTCATACTATCAGAGGCATTGGCTACAAATTAGGTAGTCATGATTAATTAATTTCCAAAGTCTTCAAACTGGAAGTAATGGCTTGAATGGTAGCTTCATCTGCAGCAGCCAGCATGGTGCCGGTAGCGATATAGGCGTAACTGCCTTTCACTGCGTATATTTGAATAAATTGAAATCTATCGCCATCAGTCTTATTTTTTCCTTCAAACACCGTCATAACGGTATCTTTGGCTTCACCGCTAACTTTTACTTTCAAATTCTGTTCAGCAATTTTCTTATATTCAATCAAATCCGTTTCATGCCTATTCAGCATCTGCTTGGCAAAACTAATATTGTCAACATTTGAAACTGATCGTCTATCAATATTAATATTAGCCTTCAAAGAAGCTTTATCGGTGATATTCACAAAAACGATCACAGTAGAATCAGGAAATTTACCATCAAAAGCTGTTTTCACTTCCCAATCAATCGGATAACGAATTGCGAAATCCTGACTGGCATATAATTTAAAATTCACATTATCATTAACAGTGGTATCACTATTATCATTACTACTCCCGCCACAAGCAGATACAAACACAGCAACAAAAAACAACAAAATCGTGATTAAAAACTTTTTCATGGAAAATATATTATTGAAAAATTAAACACTCCAAGTATATCAACAATAATTACGAATTTAAACTAAATTTTAAAAAGCTCATCTCTGCGATACTGACCACCTTTCCCAAATGAGATACTGTTATGTTATGTGCGAGTCAAATTCTTTACTGAATTTTTCTCTGATTTGTGACTATAAACAACCTAATTAATTTAATTTCATCGTAAGAATATTCACCACGCAAGTAATCAAAAACTGGTCGTAAAGCTACCCCGTCTACGTTTTGAAAAGCTTGAGCAATTTTATCAAAAACTTCTGGAGCTGGCTTCAAATACTCTATATCCAAACTATCATTTATCGTCAATAATTTTTCGATATGATCAATAATAGTGCCAATTTTAACTTGTCGTTTCTCGGCTATTTGTTTAAGAGAGAATTTTTGTAAAAACAATTGCAGTGTTTCATCATAAGTCGAGCCAACTCTTTTTATATTTCTTATAGTATGCTGGTTCCTAACAAAACCTATATCAGCTTCACTGCAATAATTTTTAATTAATTCCACAAAAACAGAGCCAAAATATTTCAATTTTTCCTGTCCTACGCCATGAATTTTGGCAAAATCAGCTAAAGTTTTTGGGCAGGAGCAAGCCATCTGTTGCAAAGAACTATCGTTAAATATTATAAAAGGCGGCACTCCTCTCTCATCAGCCAGTTCTTTCCTTAAAATTCGCAACTTTTGGAATAAAATCTCATCATATTGAAACGCTTTTTTCTCTTTTTTGATAAGCTCTGATTTGCGTGGCTTAGGTAGAAACAACGGCTCACTTTTTTTCAAAAAATCTAAGCCTTTGACGCTAACCTTCAAAGTAGGATATTGACCTTCACTTTTTTGAATCAAACCTTTTTGAAGTAAAGCTTCAACAAGGTTTCTCAATTCGCTTCTGTCAAAGTCCGCCACAATACCAAACACTGATAGGCCATCATGCTTATTGTCCAAAATCCTCTGGTCATTACTACCTAGCAACAATCTAATAATATAAGCAGACCCAAAATTTTGGCCAACGCGAATAATAGCTGATAAAATTTTCTTGGTGATTTCAGTACCATCAAATTCTTCTACTGGATTCAAACAAACATCACAAGCCTGACAGTTCTCTTTGAAATAATCTTCACCAAAATATCGAAGTAAATACTGCCGTCGACAACTATTTAATTTACAAAAACTGATCATCTGTTCCAATTTATGGAATGCTCTTTGTTTTTCTTCCTGATTTTCAATTTGCTTAATAAAAAAATCTTGCTTGATCTTATCTCCGTAAGAATAAAAAAGCACGCACTCTGAAGGAAGAGAATCCCTTCCAGCTCGACCCGTTTCCTGATAATAGCCTTCCAAATTTTTTGGCAAGTCATAATGTACAACCAAACGTACATCTGGTTTATCGATTCCCATACCAAAAGCGATAGTCGCCGTAATTATATCCACCTCGTCTTTAATAAATTTGTCTTGAATCTCATGACGTCTCTGACTGTCCAAACCAGCATGATAAGCAAGAGCTTTAAATCCATTATTTTGCAAATTAAGAGCCAAATTTTCAGTATCTTTTCTGGATAGACAATAAATAATAACTGATTGATCCCGATATTTTTCTAATAACTGAAGCAACGAAGAAAAAGCATTTTTCTTAGGGTAAACAATGTAAGATAAATTCTGACGATCAAAACTGGATAAAAAAACTTTAGCTTCATGAATATTCAGCTGATCAATGATATCTTTTTGAACCTTAGTCGTAGCCGTAGCTGTTAAAGCAATTATTGGCACAGTGGGAAAAACTTTCCTTAAAATTGTTAGATTTTGATAATCAGGACGAAAATCATGTCCATACTCGGAAATACAATGAGCCTCATCAATAGCAATCAAATTTATTTGCAATTTAGATAGAAAATCCTGAAAATTTTGAGTCACCAATCTTTCTGGAGCAATATATAAAATTTTCAAATTTTGACTTACAGCCTCTGCTTTGATCTGAGCTATTTCCTGGTCGTTCAGAGTGCTATTAATAAAAGCGGCCTTAATTCCGATTGTATTCAAACCATCAACCTGGTCTTTCATCAAAGATATCAAAGGAGAAATCACCAAAGTCAAGCCTGGGAAAGATAAAGCTGGCAATTGATAACACATAGACTTACCACCGCCAGTTGGCATCAGAACCAAAGAATCTTTACCCGCTAAAACGTTAGCAATAATTTCTGCCTGAAGCGGTTTAAACTCTTCATAACCAAAATATTGCTTAAGCAATATCTTAGCCTGAAAATTATCATACATATGTGTAAAAAAATATAAAACAAGTAAAAGCAATATAGGTGAACACACGCTCACTAGTCAAGTTTTTTTATCTAAAACGAACAGGAGCTTTAAAACTTCGTGGTTCTACAGAAATAATTGGTAGTCTTTTGGCTATCAGTTGTTCTATACGTCTAATGTATCTTTTCTCTTCATAAGTAACAAAACTCAAAGCTTTGCCAGTTTTCCCAGCTCGACCAGTACGGCCAATACGATGTACATAATCTTCCCTATTTTCCGGTAAATCGTAATTAATCACCAAAGAAATGTCCTTCACATCAATACCTCGAGAAGCAATATCTGTCGCTACCAATATTCGATATCTACCACCTTTGAATCCGGCAATTGCCTCTTTGCGTTGTGCCAAAGATCGGTTGGAATGTATTTCAGCGGCTTTATGTCCAATATCCCGCAAGGAAGTGGTAATTTTTCTGGCACCGTGTTTTGTCCTCACAAATACTAGAATTGTGCCATCATTTTCATTCAACAGTTTTTTCAATTTATGTATTTTATCTTTTCTATCCATAATAAAAACACCTTGTTCAATTTTGGCGGAAACAGTTCCAGAAGGCTCTACCTCAACACGAACAGGATTTTTCATATACTGAGTCGCTATTCTGGAAACCTCGATCGGCATCGTTGCTGAAAACAACATCGTCTGGCGCTGAACTGGACACTTGGATAATATCTGTTTAATTTGAGGTAAAAAACCAATGTCCAGCATTCTATCAGCTTCATCTAGCACCACAATTTTTACTGTAGCTAAGCTATAACTTCTTTGTTGAAGATGATCCATCAATCTACCTGGAGTAGCCACAACAACATGGGGATTTCTCCTCAAACTTTGTTTTTGCTGCCACATTGATGCTCCTCCAATCAAAACTGCGGTTCGAAATTTAGGACCGGCAATTTTTCTAAGCATTTCATCCACTTGCAAGGCAAGCTCACGAGTAGGAAGAATTACTATTCCCTGTCCTTGCTCCAAAAATATTCTTTGAAGCATAGGCACTCCAAAAGCCAAAGTCTTACCAGTGCCTGTTTGGGCCACACCAACAACATCCTGACCTTTGATCGCGGTTGGAATCACTTTGTGCTGAATAGCGGTAGGTGTTTGGAAATATTTACTAATAATATTCAAAAGTTCTGGCGTAATGCCAAGCTCGTCAAAACGAGGGATTGTCTCATTCATTTAAGTAAATGATAAAAAATATAAGTGACCTGATTTCAGCTCTAGGCCACATATATCTATGACACAAACCGATTCAAGTCGTTTTCGGCTAATCTATAGAAAAGCCGTCAGTAGTGTAACTATATCATAAAAAAATATTTTTGCAAATCTCACTTTTGAAATACTATTTCAATTCCTCCGTCTTCTTTTAAAATAGTTGCTTAACTCCAGGATATGGTACTAATCTCTTATCTCCATCCATATCCCGGAGCGCAACTAATCTGTTTTTATTTTTTTATAACCGTTCCAGTAAGCACATTATTAGTCTCATCAGACTCCACGATAGTATTTTCTGTGTCCACCGTTATTGTTAAATCACTGGTATCATAATTATTAAAATAAAAATCATAAGTGCCACCATTTGGTATTGTTACACAACTATTAGCCACTTGTTGATCTATTGTGTAATTGGTTGTAAGACCATTAGCTGTCCAGGACATTTTAATATTTTGAGCACTACTATTCACAGTGCATAAATCAACATAAATAACACTATTATCATCACTCATCTTAAAATTTGTTAAATATAAATCAAGGGGGCCTGTTGATTGGTCTCCTGTGGTTGTACCCTGATCGCTAGTGTCAGTACCGCTACTTCCTTGATCACCTGTCATGGCGCCACCACCTAAAATTCCATTCACCGTTGCGACAAGCATGTTATTAGTTTCATCGCTTTCCTCAATGCTATTGTCAGGATCAACAGTTATTGTTAAATCGCTGGTATCATAATTATTAAAATAGAAATCATAAGTGCCGCCATTTGGTATTGTCACACAACTATTAGCCACTTGTTGATCTATAGTATAACTACTGGTTACTCCATTAGCTGTCCAGGACATTTTAATATTTTGAGCACTACTATTCACAGTGCATAAATCAACATAAATAACACTGTTATCATCACTCATCTTAAAATTTGTTAAATATAAATCAAGGGGGCCTGTTGATTGGTCTCCTGTGGTTGTACCTTGATCGCTAGTGTCAGTACCGCTACTTCCTTGATCACCTGTCATGGCGCCACCACCTAAAATTCCATTCACCGCTGCGACAAGCACGTTATTAGTTTCATCGCTTTCCTCAATGCTATTGTCAGGATCAACAGTTATTGTTAAATCGCTGGTATCATAATTACACAACTATTAGCCACTTGTTGATCTATAGTATAACTACTGGTTACTCCATTAGCTGTCCAGGACATTTTAATATTTTGAGCACTACTATTCACAGTGCATAAATCAACATAAATGACACTATTATCATCACTCATCTTAAAATTTGTTAAATATAAATCAAGAGGACCTGTTGATTGGTCGCTAGTTGTTCCTTGATCTCCTCCAGTAGCTGTACCCTGCCCCTGATCACTGCTTCCTGTGCTACCCTGATCCGCTGTTCCTGTCCCCTGATCACTGCTTCCTGTGCTACCCTGATCACTGCTTCCTATGCTACCCTGATCCGCTGTTCCTGTCCCCTGATCACTGCTTCCTGTGCTACCCTGATCACTGCTTCCTGTGCTACCCTGATCCGCTGTTCCTGTCCCCTGATCACTGCTTCCTGTGCTACCCTGATCCGTTGTTCCTGTCCCCTGATCTTCTTCACCAGACGAAGTACCTTCACCTTGATGTTCGTGTTCGTGTTCTGATTCTGATGAATTATTATTGCCTTGTTCTACACTATCATCTGATAAATTTGCATCTTCGGTCGCTCCTTCTGTATCATCTGTATTATCATCTATGTCATCTGATAAGTCTGCATCTTCAGTTGCTCCATCACCACCATTATTTTCTCCCTCCGTTTCACCAGATAAATTAACTTCTCTTGTAGCACTATTATTATTTTCATTTTCTTCATCTATCAAATTATTACCATCGACACTAACTGTTAATAGATAGGTAATATTTGGATCTAAATCAAACATATACATGTCCCAATTATAAGGAGTGTAACATCCATCAACAGCTAAATTATCCAAAGTAATTGTTTTATCTTTACCATTAGCATCAAAAGTGACATCTATATCGTCAGTAGATTGATTATAACTGCACACTGTCGCATAAAAAGTACCAGTATCTTCATTAAGCCCTAAATCTTGCACAGTTAAATCAGCCTTTTTATCAGAAATCAAACTACTGTTAGGATTATCTTCAATTTCGACGGTTGTAAAAGCACTATTATTATCTTCATTAGATTCTGGAATATGTTGATTGGCATCAACAGTTGCTCCTAATGAATAAGTGGTGTTTTGGACAAAATTGAAATGATACATAGCCCAGTCATGCACCTTATAACATCCATTAACAGCTAAATGATCCAACGTAATCACTTGGCTTTCTCCGTTGGCGCTAAGGGTCAATTCTATATCAGAAGATTGATTGTTATTGCTACATACTTCTGCGAATATAACTCCTACGTCATCGTTAAGTCCAAGATCATTAATAACTAAATCTGGAAGGATAGAAGATGTTTCATTGACATCTTCATTATTTGTCTCTTGATTGTCGTCTTCTGTTCCACTGCTACCCTGATCTTCACTCATATCTTCTCCACCTGATCCACCTTCTGTGCTACCCTGGTCACTGCTTCCTGTGCTACCCTGATCTTCACTCATATCTTCTCCACCTGATCCACCTTCTGTGCTACCCTGATCACTACTTCCTGTGCTACCCTGGTCACTGCTTCCTGTGCTATCCTGATCTTCACTCATATCTTCTCCACCTGATCCACCTTCTGTGCTACCCTGATCACTACTTCCTGTGCTACCCTGGTCACTGCTTCCTGTGCTATCCTGATCTTCACTCATATCTTCTCCACCTGATCCACCTTCTGTGCTACCCTGATCACTACTTCCTGTGCTACCCTGGTCACTGCTTCCTGTGCTATCCTGATCTTCACTCATATCTTCTCCACCTGATCCACCTTCTGTGCTACCCTGATCACTACTCATATCTTCTCCACCTGATCCGCCTTCTGTGCCACCTTGATCCGTTGTTCCTGTCCCCTGATCACTGCTTCCTGTGCTACCCTGATCACTACTCATATCTTCTCCACCTGATCCGCCTTCTGTGCCACCTTGATCCGTTGTTCCTGTCCCCTGATCACTGCTTCCTGTGCTACCCTGATCACTACTTCCTGTGCTACCCTGATCACTGCTTCCTGTGCTACCCTGATCTTCACTCATATCTTCTCCACTCGATCCTTCTTGATTACTATTTGTACCATGATTATAGTTTTTAATAAGATTTAACAACCAATCCCAAAAACGTTGCCTAATCGTAAAATAAGAATTAACAGAAGCCACATCTTCTAAAGTAGAAGACATATTATCAGCCCAATCCAAGGCGAACATTGAATGATTAATTTTTCTTATATTGTTAGCATCTGCGGCATAAGTTATATGCTGGAAAGGCAAAAACAACACTAACAATATCATCCCTATCAAAAACATTTTTTTACTATTCCTTAATATAACATTTGCTGTTTTCATAATATAAAATTAAAAAATACAATAAAGTTCAAAAAAATAATTATGAACTAAAATACAATATATATGGTCTATCTCTTGATCTATATTCCTGGTGGTCAATAACAATAAAATTATCACAAAGATTTCCTACACAATGATAAAAAATGATAGATGTGAAAAAAAATTTGAACATATAAAAATGCTAGATTATATTACAACATTAACTATTATTAAAACAATAATAGTTAACTAGAATGCCAGACGAGAAAGCATTTTTCAACTATTACCATTTTACTAAAAACTAAAAATATATAATTAGAATATAACAATTTTATTGTTCAAAAAACGTGCATATACCCATTCCTAAAGGTCTTACCATAGAAATCCACATAAAAATAATTAACAAAAGTAATTTACAAAAATCAAATAATTACTTAAATCATGATAGAAAAGTGAACCGGATAAACTTGTACTATTTCACTAATAGTTCCTCTTTATGCCACAACTGTCAACGATAAAAACTGTACACAAAAAAAATAAATTATATAATATTAAACAATTTATCCATTTATTTGTAAGATATATGAAAAAATTTAAACTTATATTTTCTAACCTTTTTTGTCTATTATTTTTTTTGTTAGTACCGCCAGTTCAACAATATATCTTTGCCAAAGAACCTTTAAATGTACCGATAACAGTCACTAACAATTTAAATTTTCCAAGAATTGACGAGCCGATAACTACCGGCATCCCTCTGAGTCAAGATTATAATCTTAAATCAATTGATAAATTAAATATTTTAGACAGCGCAAATAACTATGTTCCTTCGCAGTTTACAATCACAGCTCGCTGGGGAGGCGCTGTTAATGATCAAAGCAAAGCCATCAAATGGCTTTTGATAACCTTCTATGGCAATGTCAATGCTTCAAGCACTAGTCAATATTATTTAGTAGATGATATTGCTAATGTCACTAGCACTAATTTAGCCATTACCTCCAACAACTCTCAAACAGTTATCATAGATACAGGCTCAGCTGAATTTACCATCGATAAGTTAAATTTTAACATTTTTAAAAAGGTAGTGGTTGATGGTCAAATTATTACAGATTCAAGCAGTAATGGCATAGAACTTATTGATCAAAACGGTAAAGTTTACAAATCAAATAACGCTAAAATAAACAATATGACAATTATCGAACAAGGACCCTTAAGATTGGGATTAAAACTTGAAGGAACTTTACAAGACGACAATCAAGCTGATCTTACAGATTATTTTTTGTATATTTATTTTTATGCCAACAAAAGTTATGCGCAAGTTCTATATACCATTGGTAATCATAACCAAGCGGCTCAGAAAGAACAGTGCTGTGGTTATGATGTCTATAATTATAATGGGCAAAGCAGCATTAGTTTTGAAGACCTCAATCTATACACATATTTATACCAACCTGTCGGCGATCTAAAGTATTTTATTCCATCCAGTTCTCAAAATCTCTCAGGCGTCGTCACTGATCTCTCCGTATATCAAGACTCCTCGGGAACTGATTATTGGAATCGATATAATAGCAGTGATAATCCTCGTCCAAACAGTTATTCGTCTTTTCGAGGCTACAAAACCAAAAATGGCAGTTCAGAAATAGATGCCGGCAACTATTTCCCAGGCTGGTTTGATGTTTCTGACAGTAAAAAAGGAGTGGCGGTAGCTATAAAAAATTTTTGGCAGAACTTTCCCAAAGGGCTATCAGCTACACAAGAGGGCAGAATTGCCGCTAATATTTTTCCAATACAATATAACGGACAATATAATTTCCGGGTTGGAGAAGAAAAAACCACAGAATTATTATTGTACTTTCACACTGGCACTGGTAGTCAAGCTAATGTCAATAACTTAACTCAAGCTTTTCAAAATCCTTTATTCGCTTTGGCTGGAGCTCAGTTTTATATTGATTCTCAAGCAATTGCTAAATTCACTCCAGAAACAACCTCTGCAGATAATCGCTTGGGACAAGTTAGCAGCTTAAATGATTTCGGCAAATATGCTTATTATAATGACCGCACTATTTTCCCTGACAATAGTTTTAATGGCACCTATTATTATCCTTTCCATAGTTTATGGGAAAGCACGCCAAATCAACCAAGCAGTATAGACTATTTCAATGATTACAGCTGGGCTTTTTACGGCAATCAGCCTTTGGAACAAGAATCTACAGCTGATGGCAAATCATCATTTCTTGATAATAAATATGATTTTGGCTTTGGGGCATGGATCCAGTTTTTACGAACCGGTGATCCCCGATGGGAAAATATGGCTGAAACTTTTTCGCGCAACACAGAATCATTAATGTTACATGACGTGATTACCGAAACAGGCTGGGATATTTATCGTTGGAAAGACGCAATTTTTGGACATTCACAGCATAATGAGAAAGGCGATCAAAATGGAGCCAGAAATTATTTAGGACCAGTAATGGATACCGCCTATGGAGTCAGAGAGGCTGCCTTGAATTACTATTTAACTGGCTATCAGCCAAATAAACGTGTTTTGGATAAAGCTGGCGAATATGCCTATAATTTTTATTTTGATCATTTTGAGAGCGATTATCTGTTAAATGCTAGCGAACGTTATGCCGCCAACTTATTATCAATTTTAGTGGAAGCTTTTGTTAGCACTGGCGACCGCAAATATCAACAATTAGCCCAAAACCTTATCGAACATTATGCCCCAGAAAAACAACCTTATATTAACGGGCCAGTAACTGATAGTACTGACTACGTCCGACCATGGATGCTTTCCATGTATCTCAACGCTATGGCGCGTTATATAGAAGCTACCAAAAATTTTGGATTAACTAATGAAAGTAACACAGCAAAAAATGATTTTCTAAATTTTATAAACTGGATAAAAACTTATGCAGTCTATGAAAATAATGGCTGGCTGACTACTTATTATAGCTATAACGTCAATGGCCAAAATGAACAAAATGCTGACATGATTAACAATTGGATGCTGACATTTGCGGATAATTTTGCCTACGCTTATGGCTTTACTAATGATGAAAATTATTTAACTTATGCCCAAAAAGCTTTCAGTACAGGTGTTAATAATCCTTTTTATTTAAGTAGCCCTTTAATTTATTCCGCCTCCAAAGAAGCGGTCAATCATGCCGTGTTTGGTAGCGTATATATGTATTATGCAGCAGGTGCCAATAGCGATCAAACAACTCCCAGCACTGATCCATCTCAAAATGACAATCAAATTGACCCGAATTCTGATCCCAATGGAGAAACTAACCCTAACCAAAATCAACAAAATAATAATACCAATGATAGCGGCAATACAAATAATAACAATCAAGATACTAGCTCTACTGATCCGGTAACAGGATCAAATTCTGAACCATCAGACTCAAGCAATAATGACCAAACAGCAAATAGCAGCAATTTAATTCAAAATGGCTCAGCTGATAATAATTTCGATTATTGGAATGCCAATTATGCTGTAAGTGAAATAAGAGCATTAAATGATGGCAATCAATATTTCGCCTTAATGTCCGGATATCTATCTCAGGATATTGATATTAGCTCTATAGGCAGGCTTGGTTCTGTACTACAATTACATCTCAGTGCGAATATGAAAAGTTATATTGATCAAGCTGATAAAGGAACTCCTTATATATACGGATATATTATTGGTAGTAAAGACGACCCTAATTTTATTAATACTTATTTTGCTCTGCCTGGAACGCCATCATCTACCTGGATTAATAACAGCAGCACTTTTACTGTCCCACAATATAGTAGGATCATTAGAGTGTTTTTAAGAAAAACCAGCGTGACTAACAGTAACAATAATAATCCCATTGCTTATTTTGATAATATTTCTATAACAATTGATGAACCAACTTCAAGCAATGATAATAATAATCAAAATCCTCAAAGTGACAATTCAAACAATGCTAACCCAACAGAAAATCAAAATAACTCCAACACCTCTAGTCAACAACCAAACTCTAATACACAAGGAAATGGCGATCAGTCCTCCGGAGAAAACACAACGACAAATAACAACCCCGATGAAACAAATGGAGCAAACGGTGATACCATCCTAAATCAGGTGATTGAACTCGATGCTTCTGCAGACGTTCAAATATTTAAACATTTATTTTACGGAGAACAAGAGGCTAATGGTAACTATGGAGCTTTGGATGCTTTATCCATTTATAACGGATCAGAGGAATCTGTTTACAGAAGTTTATTAAGGTTTGACTTGGAGCTATTATTTTTGCCAACGAATGCCAAAATTAACTCTGTGTACTTACAATTATGGTGCAATCAAACTGATGATGTTGCCAATAATATTTACAACATCATTCAACCTTGGACTGAAGGAACAGGAACCTATGGAGACATGGTTGACGGTGCTAGTTGGACTCGAAGCGATGGAGAAACACCATGGGAAAGCGAAGGTGGAAATTTCGATCCCAATCTTATCAGTTCAGGGAATCCACAGGTCGGTACTCTACAATTTGATATTACTGAACTAGCTAAAAAATGGCTAACAGGCGAAACCCCAAATTATGGCCTAATTATTGCTATGCCTGAAGATGTTAGTTATAAAACCACAGCTTATGAATCCAGAGAATCTGCCGATGCCAGCAAACGTCCAAAATTAATAATTCATTATGTGCAATAAGAAACAATTTATTCATTTAGCCTTGAAAATGATTCCTTGATAAAAATTTCAGATAATGTAAATTAAAAAAGAGCTAAGTTAAAAGAGCTAAAAACTAAGATTTTTTTCTTAGTGCTTAGCTCTTAGTTCTTAATTCTAATTCACATGGGAGTCTTCGATAAAGCCAAAGACATGTATAAATTGCAAAAACAAGCTAAAGAAATCAAAAAAAAACTAGAAAACATTCATATCGAATCGGCTGAGGAAGGTGTCACTATCACTATTGACGGGCATCAAACTGTTATTTCCGTGAAAATCGAACCAAGCGCTATGGAAAAAATGGAAATTTTGCCAGAAACACTTAAAAAGGCCTTCAACAAAGCCATCAAAAAGTCACAAGAAATCGCCGCGGCCGAAATGAAAAGCGTAATGGGTGATATGGGATTGGGGATGTAGAAATTCTAAATTCTAAATTCTAAATTTTAAATTCTTAATTTCGAATTTTGAATTATTTCCTTGCCAACACATTTCATAAAAAAAAATTTAGCTTTAAAAAGCTAATATCAATTTTTGTAATAATTTTTATTATTATAGTTTCTTGGTATTTGAAAAATATTAACTCCCCTTTTGACAAAAATAATTCGGAAAAAATTAATTTCAAAATTAAAAACGGTCAAACGGCTAAACAAATTGCACAAAATCTAGAAGATGAAAAAATTATTAATAGCAATTTAGCTTTTTATTTATATATAAGACTAAACAAGTTAAGTACAAATCTTAAATCCGGACTATATAAATTAAGCCCTTCGGAAAATGTTAAATCCATTGCTAATCAGATAACTGAAGGCAAAAACAGGCAAGGAATAATAACTATTCCTGAGGGATATACAATCCGCGATATTGATAAATTATTGACGCAAGAAGGATTAATCAATGAAAATAATTTTTATAATTGCACAAAAACTTGTGATTTTAGCAATTTTAAATTTTTAGCTAATCCAAAATTTCTTGAAGGTTATTTATTCCCTGATACATACTATGTTGATCCAGTAAATTTTGATATCAAAGCTTTCATCAATTTATTATTAAGAACATTTGAAAAAAAACTTTTAGCTGTTTATGAAAAAAGCAACTCAAACAGATCATTAAATGATGTAGTTAAAATGGCTTCCATAATTGAAAAAGAAGTAAGAACAGAAAAAGATCTTGCCATTGTTTCTGGAATTTTATGGAAAAGACTAGATAATGATTGGTATATTGGAGCTGATGCAACACTTCTATATTTAGCAAAAGATAAAGAAATCACAAAAGATGAGCTAGAAGATAACAATCCGTACAATTCAAGAAAAATAAAAGGGCTTCCGCCTACCGCCATTGGGAATCCAGGCGAAAAAACTTTCAATGCCGCACTAAATCCAACTGAAACCGATTACTGGTTCTATTTAACAGTCCCTGGCACTGGCGAAGTAAAATATGCAAAAACTAATGAAGAGCAAAATATAAACAGAGAAAAATATTTATGAGACTCTTAATTATTTTTTCACAATTACAAAATTTACTGTGGATGTTTTGTTCCCCGCATTATCAACTCCATAAACACTAAAATAATTTTCCCCTAAATGTAAATTATCAAATTCAGTTTTTGCAAAATACTTCCATTGACCTGAACCTGAAGAATACTGAGTAAGCTGAAATCCATTAACATAAACTTTAGATATATTTAAAGTTGCACTCCCAATTATTTCAACCCTTTCCTCAGTCGTTTCATATCTATTATTCAAATTGGATTCTCCATTAAAACTAACAACTGACAGCAATAATGCTGACATAGAATCAATAACTTCTTGTGAGGGTTTCTCTTCTTCAACTTTAAACGTCCCAACTGGTACATTAATTTCTACTGTAACTTTTTCTGAAATTTGACCATTTTCATCTTTTGCATAAACAGTGTATTTATTAAGACCTTCAGTTAAATTATTGTAATCTTTAAAGACTGTATAATTCCAGGTGGAAGAACCAGCTGTAAATTTACTTAAAGTATAAACATCCTTAACCCCTTTACCGTTCACAGAATCAACAACAACCGATTTCGCATAACCTTTGATTGCGCCCTGAAGAACATATTTTTCCGCATTTAATGTAAAAGGTGTAGTAGAAGGTTTAGTGACAAAAACAACAGGCTTTTCCTTAATAATTTCCTGAGGTGTTTCTTCTTCTTCAGTTTTAGGCTGATTTTCAGTAGCATTCAAATTCTCAACTACAGCGTTGTTAGTTGTATCAGTAATCTTAACCTCAGCTGTAGGACTAGCAAAATCAGTAGGATTTTGATCTTCCTGCACATTCCAATTATGCCAGGAACTTGTTTCCCATTCATTAGAAAGAGCGGCAATCAAATCTACGACTTTTCTTTCTTTAATGGACTCCAAGGCATCCTCATTCAAAGTTAATTGTTGACCGATTCCAACTACATAACTTTCTAAAACAACAATGTTATCACCCTGCTGTTCAGTTACATCAAATTGTACATTACCCTGTAATACCCGTAAAATTTCATTGGCCTTATTATCTATCGCAAAAATAGTACCCACTGAATAAACGCGACCATTATTAATTTTCAAAACATAGTCTCCATCAAAACTTTTTTTATTCATCCACATTTCTCCGTAAGAAAGCTCAATCAAAGTATGAATACCATTTTTCTTACTATGAGTTAGCTGATTAATTACCAACTGAGTATTTTCATTAATTCTTAACAGATTACCATCATTAAACTGCAAAACTGCTTTAGTCGCCGCTCCTGTTCTCAAGGTATCCCCAGCCACCAAAATACTGCCATTATACCCCTTGATCCAGTCTGTTTGCTGCCCGGGTAAAATCTGGATACTATCACCAATGCTATAAACACTAATTTTCGTACTCAAATCTTGTTTATTATCATCAAGAAAAGAAAAAACCAGTTGGGTAATTAAAATAATAATAATTCCTATACATATAATGATCAGGAAAGGCAATAAAAATTCTTTTTTCTGCCTTTGTCTCCTATAATAATAAGGTGATATGTGTTGCATAGTGAGATTAAAACTATTATCTAAGTTAACAAATTGTACCGTAAATTACAAACCCATTTCTCTTTTTATGGCATTTACATCTCTAACTAAGTTATAATCATCATCTAAAAGTTTTTTAATTTTTTCATAGGCATTCATGACAGTAGTATGGTTTTTCCCGCCAAACTCCAAGCCGATTTTTTCAAAAGACTGATTCAATTCTACCCGACACAAATACATGGAAATCTGCCTTGGCATTAAATACTCACGCTTCCTAACACTGCCTTTAATTTCATCATGGGAAATCTTATAATAAGCTGACACTACTTCAATCACATCATCAATAGTTCTAGCCGAACCATTAGCAGGCATATATTTATGGATATCACCTTGTATTTCCACTTTGGCATCAAATTTTTCTATATATCTGGCTACCATTTTCACGGTTGGAGTGGTGTGTTCAAGTTTTGCTTTAGCAATCGCTTGCAATAAAATTCCTTCCAAAGCTCTGACATTATCTTGAATATTATAGGCAATAAACTCCAAGACATCTAGCGGAATAATCGCTTGATGTCCCATGGTTTTTTGTTGCAAAATTGCCAACCTGGTTTCATAATCTGGTATACCGACATCTACCATCATGCCCATTTCAAAACGACTTCGCAGTCTATCTTCAATTCCTACTAATTCTCTAGGAGCCCTGTCACTACTTAATATAATCTGCTTATGATTATCATAAAGCTCATTAAAAGTATGAAAAAATTCTTCTTGGGTACGTTCTCTGGAAGCCAAAAACTGGACATCATCAATAATTAAACAATCAGCTTTACGATAATTTTTCTTAATATCATTCATTTTAAAAGTTCTAATCCCTTCTACAATTTCATTTACAAAATTTTCCGCAGTAGTATAAACAACGGCAAAATTAGAATGTCTTTTTAAAATTTCATTACCAGTAGCGTGTAAAAGATGGGTTTTGCCCAAACCAACCCCTCCATAAATAAAAAGCGGATTATAACTGCTACCTGGATTAGATGCCACCGCCGAGCAGGCCGCATGTGCTAGACGAGTCCCCTGTCCCACCACAAAATTATCCAATAAATAGCGGGAATTTAACCTTTTACTCCTAATACCCTGAACATTTACTTCTTCTTTATTAGGAATTTTACGCCCTTGAGTTTTGGATTTAGATCTGGCTGTTGTGGCATTGTTATCAACAATTTTCACGCTTCTTAAATCTTCAACGCTAGATAAAACTGAATGAATTTCAAAATCCAAATCAATCACGCTAGAATCAAAACTTCTAATAGCGTCTAATATCATATCACGATATTTCGTGTCAATCCAGTCACGGATGAAGACGCTGATTATCCCTATTTTTGCTACTCCATTATTGATGCCCAGCAGGGCGGTATTATTGAAGAATGTTACAAAATGCCGTCTGCCAATTTTTGGTTCTATGATTTTTAAAACCGGCTCCCAAATATCTTTCAAATTAGTCATTAAAAAGAGAAATTAACGGGCTTTCCATATTAAATTAAATAAATTGCGTTATCAAGAAAAAATTTCTTAAAAAATTCGCGGATCAAAATTATTTTTTAAAAAAAATCAAAAAATTCATCAAAAAACCAGAAAGTAAGAATAAAATCACTAAAAAATTAACTCAACCACTGCCCTTCTCTTACATTAAGAGAAGGGAGAGAAAGCATGCTGAATTTTGAGCTAGATATCCATCTTTTACCTCTACTTTATGAACTTTACAAACCTTATAAACTTTATAACTTCCCTTCTTTTCCCCATCAAATGTCTCTGGTGTGGATTTGAAGGGGAATGGATTTGCAAGAAATGTGAAAAAAATATCACTTTAAACGAATTCCAAAGTTGTCCAATTTGCAAACATGAAAAAACTGACGGAAGCGTTTGCAGTACATGCAAAAATAAAAAATCAGAACCTATATATTTTAACAGGCTTATAATTGCTGCAAAATATGAAAAAGAACATTTGATCCAAAAATTAATTAAAACTTTCAAATATAGGTTTATAAAAGATTTAAATATTTTTCTGGGAGATTTTTTAATAAAAATTATAAAAAAAGATATTTCTAATTTCCAAAATTACATCCTGATCCCTGTCCCGCTTCATAATAAAAAATTAAGATGGAGGGGATTTAATCAATCTGAACTTCTTGCAAAACATATTGCAGATGACTTAAAAATAAATATAGATAAAAACACTTTAAAAAGAATCAAACATACTAAACCTCAAGCAGAACTTGAAAGAAATGAAAGATTAAATAATCTCAAAAATGCTTTTGCCATTACCGATCAAAGTAAAATTTATGATAAAAAGATCATTTTAATTGATGACATCGCCACCACCCTCACGACCTTAAATGAATGCGCCAAAACTTTAAAAAATGCTCATGCCAAGGAGATAATTTGTGTAGTTATTGGCAGGGGGAAGTGAGCTGTGAGCTGTGAGCTGTGAGCTGTGAGCTGTGAGCTGTGAGCTGTGAGCTGTGAGTGTGGCAAGTGTCATTCCTGCGGAGGCAGGAATCCAGTAAACATACTCATTATTTATGCATGAACTTTACATATAAATAAATTTCATCATGAAATTGCGTATTGTTTTTGTTTTAACAAATTCTCAATGTAAAATAAAGAAACAATACTATCGACTAAAGTTCTCCACTGGATACCAGCTTTCGCTGGTATGACATTTGCTAAAAACAATTTAACAATTCCTCTGCTTCCTACTCAAAGCCCAAAACCAATAGCTCAAAGCTCACAGCTTCCTCAGCTTTTCACCCTAATCACCCTCTCCCCCGACGCCTTCGCAATACCGATAGCAAAAATGTCATTTTTCAAAGCACTAATTCTTTTATCTCCAAAATCCCCTTTCACCTCATTATTTGATAAAAATTGTTCGGCTTGCTTGTCATCAAGTTTAATGAAATTCTTAAATAAATATCCAAAAGCATTTGATATGTCTGAAACGAAATCAATGTCATGTTCGCGGCGCTTTTTGGCAAAAGGAAGTCCTAACGATTTAACAGGCAAAAACCTAAAAAAATTCCAAAAAATACTAGACTGGATCCAAAGTGTATTTTCATGTTCAACAACAGTAATATTTTTAAAAAATTCAGGCAATTCAAACCCAAAAAACTTAGCAAACCTTTTCAGAATTTCATGTGATTTTTTGTATGGATAAATATTCCACAATCTTTTTCCTTCAGAAATTTTTCTATTATTTTGATATCTCAAATTAGGCGATACCAATTCATATCCATCAGATTTCTTGGTAATCAAAGCACTAAAAAATCCTTCAACATTATCTTTATGCGGCCAGAATTTTTTAACTTTTAAAACTTTGAAGCTTTTACCATAAATCTTTTCCATTTCATTTAAAACACCTTCATTTTCAACTTCATTCATGGTGCACGTTGAATAAACCATGTGTCCGTCAGGCTTCAAAGCTTCGAATGCTGACGACAAAATTTTCACCTGCATTCGTGCAAAACCTTCAATATATTTAATATCCCATCTTTGCATAACTTCATTCGATTTAGCGATCATCCCTTCTCCGCTGCATGGTGCATCAACTAAAATTCTATCAAAAATATTTCGATAATTTTTTTCAAAATATGATGGATTTAAATTTGTCACCGCATAATTCCATATCCCCAACCTATAAATATTTTCTTTTAACTGAATAATTCTCGCTGGAGAAATCTCATTTGCAATAACAAAACCCCTGTTTTTCAATTTCTCGGCAATATGGGTTGTCTTACCACCAGGAGAACTACATAAATCCAAAACCACATCCCCCTCCTGAACATTGAGAAGCTCTACCGGATACATTGAAGTTGCTCCCTGAATATATCCATAACCTGCCAAATGAGGAATTGTATTGCCTAAAGGTTTATCTAAATTTTCAGGCAAATTTATATAAAATCCATCTTTACAAAAAGGAATTTTTTCAACTTTCCATCCCTCTTTTTTCGCCCATTTCTGAAAATCAGAAACTGTCCATTTCAAAGTATTGATGCGAAAAGCTTTTGGATAAAACTTATTCAAAGCAGACCGAAACAAATCAAATTCTTCCTCGCCAAGTAAGTTCTTATAATAATTTTGAAAATTTTGCGCTGACACCTTAAAAAATTAAAAAACAAAAAGACTTTAACATTTTTTTTCTTTGAAATTAATTTATCCAATTGACAAATAACAATGCTATGTTGGCATAAATTTCTTTTCAAGAAATACTAAACCAAAAAAATATTTCATTATGAAGCTACTATGTAAAAAGGTACCATTAGAACAAGATAGGTTTTTAGAATTTTTAGAAAAACAGGCAGGAAACACAAATTCCAAAACTAGAACACCAGTATTTGCTAGGGAATCGGAAAGCGATAACCATGTCTTACATTATCAATCTGGTGTTAAAGTTGAAATTATTAGCTGTCATGAAATTGAATTATTAGAAATATTATTCAAATTCAGAATAGAACACCAAAAATTACTGAAACAAAAAGGATTGTCACATCATTCTTCTGCTACTTTATACAGTATTTTATACAGAATGATAATTTTGGCTCAAATTTTAGGAATTGAACCTGAGTCTATAAAAAAATTTATGAATAGACTAAAATCTGTTTAAAGAAGGATCTTTGACTTCATAGAAAGAAATCTTTTCAGTTTTTTGGTTTGAAAAAATAATTTTAAAAATTCATAAAAACTCCAGAAAAGATGTATATTATTTGTCGTAAGGTCATTCCAGTGAAGACTGGAATCCAGTAAATATACTCATTATTTATAGATAAAACTTATTTTGTATATATTCTTGCTAGTAAACCTAATGGTACTTTATATGTAGGAATGACAAATAATTTAGAAAGAAGAATTTGATACTGCAATATCAGGAATTGAAAAAGAGAAACAAATTAAACATTTATATTATTTGTGCTAACTAATCCTCCATATAAAATATAAAAAACACTATCAACGTTAATCCTCTACCAGCCTACGTTTTACTTCGGAGTGGCACGCTGGATTCCAGACTAAATCTGGAATGACGACTGACGATAAATTAAAATTTCTTCAAACCATTTTCCGCTTGATCCTATTTTCCCCATTGACTAAATCCATAATAATAAGTTAAATTAATTTTCTCATTTATTTTAAAAAACAATTAATATTTCTTCTTTAATTTATGTCACTTTCCGAAGCTCCTACACATTCTGAAACAACCGATAATAAACTATTATTTGCGAGAAATGTAATTGCTTCTTTTCAAGAAGATGATAGTTCATATGCTGTTTGGCGCACACGAGCTTTCGATCAAGAAAATCTACAAGTAACTATAACCTCATTAGAAAAATTTATATCGCAATATATACCGCAAGATGACCCAGTCTTATCTACTGAAGTTAAAGAATTCATGATTGCAACAGTTTTATTAAAATTTTATAGAAAAAAGGTAAAGAATCCTAGAGATGAGTACAGACTATATATTAGAAGTAGGGAGGATTTTTTTAAACGTTTAAAAGGGCTACGAGATTTAACAAATAATCCTGAAGATCCAGGTAGAATTGTTGGTCTCCCTATTCCGAGAATAGGGACCGATGGTAGGTTAGGGTTATCTCCAAATATTATTGCAGAAGTAAAAAGGTTAGAAACCCCTTTGTATGAAGAACTTAAGAGACTAGAAACTGTCAATTCTCAAAAACGATTAGAAATAGCCACTTATTTGATTAGAGAAATGTTTAACGCCCAAAAAGAGGGAGATTTCGTCGTTTTTGACAGGTCCCTTTTAAATGGACACGTTGTTAAGTTTGAAAATATTCATACTATTGAAGATTTTGATCCTTTATTTGATGATGTATATCATGCTACCCCAACTATACAATTACTAGAAGGAGTAAAACCTGTAACAGGTGTAGATGGAGAATATGCTACAATTATTAAAAATAATTGTGACGCATTAAAAAGGGCACTAGCTGAAAACCAATTCACATGGAGACCAATAGCCACCAGACACGCTGCTGACTATCTCTTTTATTTTAGCCCTGAAAGCGAGCATGAAGAACTAAATAAATTAATAGAAGCTTCATTTAAAAATCATACAATAGAAGCAGTACAACTCTTATTTAGAAGATATTTAATAGGAGAGCCATTTGGTTTACAGCAGATTATTTGGCTACCAGACTATCGTCTTATGACAATTAGTTTAGAATATATTATGTCTAAAGCTGGGCTAAGTATCGAAACATTAGAAACGCTGACTCGTGACTCATTAAACCAAATTTTACAAGAATCACTGCCTAACAACGACGGCAACAAAGATGCTCAAAGTGCAAATGGTGGCGAAGAAGAAACCGATGACAACGATCTACCTCCTCTTACTCCCCCTCTTTCTCCATCCGTTGATGAATTTCTTACATTATTAAAAACCCCACAAAAAATCTAAGTATCTATCACTACATTCATCTCATTTAAACTAAATTATCGAATAGTTTTAATTAATTTTTTATAAATTCAAGTAGGCTTAATTTTAACCAATTTCTTTTTTAATTGTTCTAACCATGGCCTTAACGCAATAACTGTACTAATTCCATTTTCATCTAACCATGTAAAATTTTTTTCAATCATTTCTATTTGACGATCTATCCATTGTAAATTTTTCATAATATGATCATTTTCCATACTTAAAACTTTCTGAAACTCAATTGGTATCCTACTTATTTATAGTCCCATTAGCAGGGAAACAAGTTAATTGACCAAGAGTTTCAATATGTAGTGGTGAAAGTCTCTCTTCGTCACTTAA
>Ga0208977_1000241_pt1 | contig 55687 bp, 55 predicted proteins | sample RifOxyA2_FD_184030 | JGI IMG/M metagenome (GOLD analysis project Ga0208977, IMG submission 184030) | Groundwater microbial communities from Rifle, Colorado - Rifle Oxygen_injection A2 (SPAdes) | ecosystem: Environmental > Aquatic > Deep subsurface > Groundwater | place: Rifle, Colorado, United...
AAGCCGCAGAAAAGAATAAATAGACCGATTGTTTACAAATGCGTTTAAATGTGGTAAAAAAGAACAACTTCGGATAGGGTCAAAATTCAATGCAAATATAGGGTCAAATATGCATGCTAATTTACACACCGGGACGGCCAATCTGACAATAAACTTTACAGTAAACCAGTCCCAATATCAGGTTTCTGATGTAAGCCTGGAAATTTACCGGCTTTGGGCCAGTAGTGCCGGCCCAGTGGTTTACTTCAGGCAACAGAATGTTTCCGGCGCAGCAACTTCCTCGTTTGTTTGGGAAGATAGCCAAAATTTCTGGAATTTAGAAAGCGGAAATTATACTATTTTATTGACAGCCAGGGATCGCGGCGGTATCGGTATAAGCACCGATAGCAGGCAAATCTCTGTAGCAAAAACATATGGAATACCGTTAAATATTGTATCTTTCACATCAAACAAAGTGTTTATATCCCCTTCCGATACTTCTGATTATGCAACAATTTCCTTTGAACTATCAAAGAGCGCAACAGTTTGCATAACAGCCGAAAATACGTATGACGGTCAAACCTATACAGTAATATCTGATTCCATGGTTTCTACCGGTAAAAATACTTTCCTTTGGAGAAACAACCTGACCGGCACCTATAATTTTCATTTAAACGCAACATCAACAGATTTACCACAAACAAAAGATGATAATTGGATAGCAATTACAGTGGGTGTTTATAATTCAAATGTTATAGCTGAGATAACAGAACCTGTTAATACAACCACAACGCAGGGACTCGCGCTTTTTAAATGGGAGGCAACAGCAAATGGCATTCATTACCCGCCGCAAGATTTTTATACAGTTCTGCAGGCATCCGGCACAGAATATCCTTATGAGAATTTCACCTGGACTGTAACAGGTATTGGGACTGAGACTTATAGTTATGTTGATTCTGCTATAACCACAAAATCAGGTAGTGTATCAGGAACAGATGGTGGAAAATACGACGGAAATGAATATGAAAATGGTGGTACAACTAAATGGAAAGTATTCGTATTTGAAAAACACGGTGATTATTTATACGGAATGCATTTTTATTGGGCTTTTGTTAAAGAATGGGTGACAGTAAATATTAACTATGGGGAAACATTTAATGGTATTCCTGAACCTACGATCAATTATCCAACAAATTTTTATGAAACTAATGGCTTCGGTTATGTTGGAGGCGGTTTTGAAGTTTATGATAAAACATCTACTAGTTGTAAAGCAAGGATATGGATTTATAAGGATCTGCATGATTTTACAGAACTTGGCCATCTCTCTGATTGGGTTCACGTCCCAGGTGACTTTGTTTTTAATTGGTCAGTATCTGGGAATGTTATTAAAAGCGGAACTCAAACTGTAACAAAAACCGTCAGCGGAACAAATAGCATAAGCCAAAGCAGTGGAAGCGCATTGATTTCTTTTAACGCAGCGCCAACACCAACCCTTGGCGGAACCGTAAGTGGAATTACTTATACGGTTACTGACAACAATTTCAAAGTAACCACCCAAATCTATTCCAACACTCAAATCTCAGCCAGTGCGAATTCTTCAAGAAACTGGGGTACAACAGCAAGATATCCAAGCACAAGTTATGCAAATTGCACTGTGCCTACACCCTATTTAAGTAATGATATTTCAACAATATTTACAATTCCGGCAAATGTATCGGTAGATCCAACTAAATATAAACTATTTTCAGTGAGCAATCCGTCAGTAACTGCTCGTGTAGTATATGCTAACGGTATCCCCAAACTTCAAGCAACAACCCAGATAAAACAGAAATGGTTCTCAAGTGAAGACTCCTTGTTATCCTCAAGCAATGGTGAAATTGTAAATTCTGTAAACTATTTCAATGGCCACGATAACGATCCATCCTATTTTATAATTGGTTCCACAACACCAATATTATTCTATCTTGAATATCCAGTAGTTGTAAACAATTCTATCAAAAACACTTTTTTCTACGATGTACAAAACAACAGGTTTGTAGACAATCTTTTTGTTGATGTTGACAGCTGGACCGTAAAACTTTATTACCCGGACGGTACAACAAATGATTCCCTAACAGTTGACAGCATACATCCCTCGTATACTGACGACAGAAATGATTTTTTTATCGTAAAAATGACTTCTTCCGGTTATCCCGGAAAAAGATTTATAGATGTAAGAGGAACTGTTCCTTCGCAAGCGCAGGGGCTGAATAGTTATAACCTGACCTACTGCAAAGATGACGGCAAGAATGAATGGCGGTTTATTACTTCATCTACCCAACCCCCAGTTAACAATGTGCTTGGTTTTTGGGATGTTACGGGTTTAAACGGTGACTATTTATTAAAATTAACAGTCTTACAAAACGGCCTACTGAAATGGCATTTAGGTTATTGTGTTATTGGTAAATACGTTTCGCAATCTGCAAGCACAAATACATATGTAACAGCTCCAAACAACAAAGCCTATTTGGATTTTCCTCCGGGGTCCGTTGACCATGATGTGAATATCACAATAACACCCAAAAAGTATAGCGAAATAGATTACAGGCAGAATGAAGGAATGCCTATCCCAATAGGGCCTATATACGATTTCCAACCAAAAGGATTACAGATTTCTACCGTTACTCCTGCTATGTTGACGGTAAATTTACTACCTGAAGAACTACAAGCTTATGGAAGTATTCTTGACATCATGGGTAAAATGACTGTATATGATGTAAAAGACGACGGAAGTTTAGAGCCTCTGGATGTAAGGGTAATCAACAAAACCGTTGACCCTGTCTTCAGCGCTGACGGCAGGCCATATTATAAAATCTGGTTCCCAGTCACTTCATTTTCTTATTATTTGATTATACCGCAAGTGCCTGTCCCAACTTTTTCTTTGGTTAATTCTATAACCAATGGTGCTTCTGTCAAAGTTACAGGACAATCCGAACCTGGGGCAACCGTAGAAATATATAACGATGGCGCGGTAATTAAAACAGTAACAGCTGACGCTGTAACTGGCCTGTTTAACGCTTTTATTGATATTGTAGAAGGAAGTAATCCAATAATGGCACGGACTATCAGATGGTTCAATAATCAACCAATAAAAAGCGATATATCAAACCCAAAATATGTAACGCGAGACACGGTAGCACCTGAAATAACTGATTTTATTGTATCGCCGTCTACCTTTTCGCCGAATAATGACAATATAAATGATTCGGTAACATTCTCTTTTTATACCTCGGAACAAACAAGAGTAAGAATGTATTTATACGATAGCAACTGGAATGATGTGCGATATTACCCTTCCATTAACGCAGCTGTCGGTTTGGTTACACTTTCCTGGAACGGTAAAAACAGTTCAAATAATCTGGTTCAGCCGGGCAATTATTTTTACCAACTATTTGTTAAGGATTTTGCAGGAAATGAAACTATAGTCACCGGTACAGTAACGGTAGAATCCGATGTCATTGCTCCAAGTGCTGTAAACACCCTTGTCGCCGACACAGGAACAAACTCCCGGGAAGTGGTATTGAACTGGGATGCACCCGGGAACGACGGTAGTCAAAGAATACTCGGTGGAAATTTCTACATCCAGTATTCAACATTTTCTGAAATTGCATGGAACGTAGGAAAAGCACAGGTTAATATTTCAACCGGCAACATTACCCCCGGGCAGGCACAGAAATATTCAGTTAACCGTCTTATAAGGGGCGCAACATATTACTTTGCATTATGGACGATAGATGAAAGTTCAAATGTTTCAGGAATTTCAAATGTTGTATCTGCGGTCAGCCAAAATTTAAACGAACCGCAGTATTTCTATTGGGACATGGACAATGTAAACGCAACAGTTCCGAATATAGGAGCAGGGAATATCGCCAAAACTAATCCTGATAACGGCCCGATTGTAAGCACCGCCGGTGTAAGCGGTATTGGAAACGCAATACAGCTTCAGTCCGGCTGGAACACTAACCGTGCCTATTACAGCATAGACCCCTCAAACATCAATCCTGATAAAGGTGTAATTGATTTCTGGTACAAGCCTGATTATACAGGTTCTACAGGCGTAGGCATGTATTTCTTTTATAGCAGCGGCCCGGCCAACTCAGGATTTTATTTTATGAAGAGCGGCAATTCAGGCGACCCGTTAATGTTTTATGTTGACAGCTCATACAATGTATACACCCAAGTCCCCTCTTATACCTGGCTGGCACAAAAAGACAGGTGGTATTACTTCAAACTTGTTTGGGACAGACAAAACCAGAAAGCTGAAATCTGGATAGACGGTATTAAACGTTCCGGTATAGTCAATAATGTAAATTACTGGCAACCTACAAACATAAGCGGATTTAGCATAGGAAACAAAATCCCTGAAAGCTCTTATGGAATGGTAAAAGGCGCAATGGATGAGTTTACAAGTTATTGTCCGATAGCGCCTGCAACTGTTAATGATTTACAGGCAACAGCAGGGACTAACTCAGGACAAATAGACTTAACCTGGACTTCATCCGGAAATAATGATACCCAGGGAATATTAACAGGAAAATATTACATAGAATACTCAACGTGGAATAGCAATCCACAGGACACCATAAACTGGCAGGTATCAAAAGCACAGATAATTATTTCAACAAGTAATGTAACCGCCGGCACAACCCAAAAGATAACGCTTAGCAAATTAGCCCGCGGTGTTACTTATTATTTCAGCCTTTGGACAGAAAACAGTGAACTAAACATATCGACTATGTCCAACCAGGCACAAACCCCTGCACAGAACTTAAACGAAAATTTCTTTTACTGGGATATGGAAAATCCAATTGATGCCGCACCTAACACAGGAGCCGGGTTTATAACTTATAAGAATCCTGATAACGGGCCAATAGCGGCTATAGCCGGGACAGCGGGTGGTGCAATAAACATCCCTGCCGGATGGAACACCAACAGAGCGTATTTTGGAATAGACCCGATAGGGAACATCAATCCTGACAGAGGATCCATAGAGTTCTGGTATAGGCCAAACTTTACAGGAAGCCCCGGAAGCTGGTCATACCTATTCTTTGGCAGTTGTACGACAAATTCCACTTTCTATGGGTATGTAAGCGGCAACCCCAGTTACCCGATGGGTTTCCTTGTAGACAGCGCAAACAATGTAAGGGTAGAAACCAGCGGATGGAGCGCACAAGCAAATACCTGGTACCAGGTAAAGTTTGCATGGGATAGAACAGCTCAAAAAGCGGAAATATACATTAACGGTGAAAAGAAAACAGGGACCGTAACCAATGCCAGCAGCTGGCAGGCGCAAACATTCAGTAAATTCAATATAGGAAACAAATACCCTGAAAGCAGTTACGGGGTAGCAAAAGGTACCCTTGATGAGTTTTACATTTATAAATCAACCGATGAACAACGAGGGATAATGAATGTCCGCAAATCCTTTGGCCCTGACCCGACATTCAGACTAAATGAAGCATATGCGTATCCTAACCCCGCAAAGAACGGATATAAGCCGACAATACACATAGCTTGCGGTATTGCGGATAGTATAGAAATAAAAATATATAACATTGCAGCGGAACTAATACACAGCCAGCAGGTAGCGGGCAGTGACTGGAAAATTATTGATAACAAAATTTATGCTTATGAATACCAGTGGGATATTTCCGGGATAGCAAGTGGCGTATACATTTATTACATTGATGCGCAAAAGTCCGGAGAGAATCCGATAAAAGTTATAAAGAAGTGCGCGGTCATCAAATAACGCTGGGCGTTATCCTGACACCGTTTATTTATTTTAGAAAAGAAAGAATCTCGTTTTTAATTACGGAGGAAAAAACTATGTTGAGCAAAATGAAATCCGCCTGTGGTGGAAGAAAAGTTATTGTTTCCCTATTTACATGCTTACTATTTACTACCTGCTCGTTCTCAGAAAACACCGGAGCAAGCTTCCTTAAAATCGGGATTGGGGCCAGGCCAGTAGGGCTTGGTAGCGCATTTACAGCCATTGCAAATGATGTAACTGCCATTAACTGGAACCCGGGTGGGCTTTCACAGCTGACGCAGAGACAAATATCTGCTATGCACAGCCAGTGGGTAGTAGATTCAAACCTGGATTATATAGGCTTTGCCAGCCCGTTAAAGTCAGGGGTATTTGGCGGCAGCGTAATCGTTCTATCCCAGGGTGAAATGGAAGGCAGGGACGAAAACCGCCAGCAAACAGCTTCTTTTGGCGCAAGTGATATGGCGGTAACATTTAGTTTCAGTAAGAACCTGTTGTTAAGCAATAAAAGATTCATCGGGCTGGGAGCAAACCTTAAAATAATCCAACAGAAGATAGAATCAGAACAGGCAACCGGGGTAGCTGTGGACTTAGGCGCGCTTTACCATTTCCCCGCTTTGCCGTTTACTGCCGGCCTTTCAATTCAGAACCTTGGCCCGCAAATGAAATTCATCAGTGAAGGCTATAACCTGCCGTTAACAGTAGCAACAGGTTTAGGATACAACATTGGCGGGGTTACTATTGCGCTGGATTTAAAACAACAGGTATATGAAAACCAAACAATCGTAAGCATAGGGACTGAATTCCTGCCGATAAACACCCTTGCCTTAAGAGCCGGATATTTATCAACCAATCCAGTCATCAGTTCAGCCAATGATGTCTCTGGTTTAGGGGCGGGATTTGGAGTCAAGCTCTTCGGCACCCAGACCGATTATTCATTTGTCCCTTATGGTGTGCTGGGGAATACGCATAGGGTGAGTTTTTCCGCAAAGTTTTAATCCAACTAAATATTTCCTCATAAAAAGATAAGAGGTTATTATGAAACAAAATAAAAAAAAAGTTCTTGTCTATGGTGGTTATCAATTGGGTTATTCTCCATTGGTAAAATCAATAGAAGAGCCAAATTTACCTTTTAATATTTATTTTGAACCATTAAATACTAGAAGACAGTTCGAAGAATTTGATATTGTAATTTTACATAACAATATTTTCAAAGCAAAAGACAGTTATGGAAGAAAAGTGATTTATAATCTCGAACTTTTAAAAAGAGACAAGGAACTTCAGTCGTTCCTTAACCAAAAAGAAAAAATTGTTTGTCTTCTGTATAATGATCTCACTATACCTCATACTGAATCCGACGACAGACTGGGGTTAAGTGTTCATGAAATAACCTGGAATGAAATAACACAAACTGATTTATTAACAAAATACTTACGTTTTTTTACAAAAAATATTGAATCATTCTATAACAATGAAACTTTTCTCGAACTAAAAAGAGGAGAGTTTAAGAATTATCTTGACAAATATGGTGTAACAAAAAATTATTTTGAATTTGAAAACAAGGACGAAAACGATTTAAAAATTATTGCTAACTGTAAGCAAGAAATTGTAGCTTTTTCTTTTTCAAATAAAGTTATATGCTTGCCATTTATGATAGCCGATAAAAATAGTCAAACTATAAAAAGTGCTTATATGAGTTTAGTTAATGCAGTTTTATCTTTTACCGCAAAAATATATTATGAAGGTCCTTCATGGATTGATGAGTTCCAATTTTCAGAAGAGAATAACTTATTAGATGCCAAAAAGTCATCAGAACAAACATTAAAACAAATAGAATTAAAATTAGAAACTTTTAAGGGTTTAAAACAGGCGCTATATTTTGGGGATGATGCATTGGTAGGTTGCGTAAAAAATGTCCTAGATGAGCTTTGCAAAGGCACAGCATTTAAGATAGTCAGAGATGAAAAATACGAAGAAGATTTAAAAGTATACGAGAATTCTGATTTAATCGGTATTATTGAAATAAAAGGTTTAAACAATAATATCGGCCGTAAGGAAATAAATGACACTGATAACCACCGAGAAGCTCTTCTTATTCCAGATAAATTTGCGATTCTTATTGCAAATACTTTCATGAAAGCAATTATAAAATTAGATGACAAAGACAGGCAAATTGAAACTAATACAATAACTCACGCAAAAGCAAATCAAGTATTGATTACAAGAACTTTGGACTTGCTAAAAATTTTAAAAAATGTTTGGGATGACAAGATCTCCTCAAAACAAATGTTCGATGTTTTTAAAAATGAAAATGGATGGTTAAAAGCAACAGAATCAGGATATGAAATAATAAAATAATTGATTTTCTTAAATTTAAAGTTACTCTAAAAATATTCTAAAGAATAACATATTTACAAAAACGGAGGATTCATGTTACAAGATGTAAGCGAATTATATCAAAGAGCAAAAATATTCCTTGACCTCACTCTATATCAGTTACCTATGGGACCGGATGCACCTGAAGGGTTCAGAACATTTTCTGAAAATATGGACAAACAATTACGCCAGTCTATCAATGAGTGGGAAGTTCCGGAAGAAAAAACTGACGAAATATTAAAAGCAATACTTGATAAAATAAGAAGTCTTGTTAAAGTTGATAAAGCTATCCTACAAGAACGAATAGAATCCGATGTTAATCAGTTACTGGAATACCTAAGAAACCATTATTCGATTCGTTACTAAATTTTTCAATTAACAACATCAATAGAAAAACAGAGTTGCAAAAACAATCGTCTATTCTGAAAATGCAAGACAACACCCCTACCTACAGCCGAGCCGCACAAAAGATAGAACTCTAGTACATCTTTTAATTCAACAAATCCCACATTTACAGGCCCTATCGAATCACAAACCCAACACTAAACCCCGCTGTCAGGCACAAAAAGTCCCCGCGCAGGGACTTTTTCAAGCAAACCCTACATTCTCCCGCTTTTGTATCAGCCATGGTAGCATAATGATTGCAGGGGGTGATAGAAAATGGATAACCAAACAACGCTTAAGCCAAAGCTGGCTACAAAGATAGACAAGTACCTGCTAACCAACCAATACACAGTAAAGCAGGTAGCTGAGCTGGTAAAGGATGAGCCGGAAGCAGCGGGTAAGAACATCCTTTCAAATGTTCATGCCAGGATCATCGGTTACAAGAGAAAAGGCGCAACAGTAGAAAGGAATGAAGCGGGGCGGATACAAATAACCCTAAAAAAGCAGTAAATAAACTAATAGCGGAGGTAACAACCAATGGCTACAAAGAAAAAAGGTAAATCAGTAACAGGAACACAGAAAAAGAAGGAAATTAAGGCAATAAAAACAAAGGCTGGGACCAAGCCCGGCGCTAAGGCAACAGCACCGAAAAAAGTTACAGGAAAACCTGCCAACAAACCCCGTGTTTCAGGCACGAATACCAATATTGAAGGATTACAAGGAGAAAGCAAAAATATGGCGACAGAAACAAACGCGGATGTTCTTCCCACAAAACAGGAGAATACCCAGCCTAAAGGCTTAAAACCAAGCAAAACAGGGCATATTAAAGCTATGGATGTTATACTGCTTGACGGCGACATGCACAGCCGGGATGAGATAGTGGACTTTGTGTTTGAAAACAGCATGGCGGTAGGCGATGATCCAGAAGCTTGGAAAAAGAAACTAAAAATCCTAACCTATGTCCGGTATTTCACTTTGAAAAACAAAGGGCTGAATATGGTAAAAGATGGCGATAGAATCGGCTTAAGCAAAGATACCGGCGCAGGCGCAGATCCGCAGGAACAAACTATTCCCGCATCAGCACAGGAACCGCCGGCCACTACTGAGCCGGCTGATAACCAATAACAATTCCCCACCTCAAGCCAACTATGGCCAACCCAGGGATGGACTCTGAGATAACCTCAACGGGTCCGTTCCCGGGTTAACTTAATCCTCCCTTGCTTTATTTTTCAGTCTTGCCTCGTCATTAAACCGCTTTACTTAACATAACCGATATTATATAATTTGGCAATTGCTTGTATTTAATACATTATAAAGGGAGGAGTTATAATTTTCAATGATACTATAACTAAATTAAAATACTATGGAAAACATTCTTCGTCAAATCTCAAATTTTTATAATCATCCACTATTCATAATAGTTGGTGGCATAACTGTAACCCTTGCGTTTCTTGCTTTTGTTTACAGATTGCTTTGTTGGGCTTTTGGTATTACACCTATTGTTTTTCGTTTAGGGATTGCCCTCTGGCAAAGAAAGGTAGTTATTTTTGGAAGTTTTGAAATATTTGAAAGCCTAAAAAGCTCCCTTGTTGATTCAAATATCTTCAAAAAGAATAATATTTTGCATATAAACTCGGACAATATTGACAAGTCGAAGGAAGAAACCATATTTCTGGTAGACTGGGAAACGTTTGGAGACAAAATAGAGCAGGTTTTTTCTGCAAGGAAAAATCATCAAACTGCAATAGTAATTTATGCAAAACCCGCAAGTATTCCGCAAGATAAAATGAGCGAGATTGCAAATCGTGCAAATACTGTTGTTGTAAATTTCCGGGGTCGCCTTTTAAATGATATTTTGACCTCACTAATCACTACAAGCTATGACCGAAATTGACATGTACCTGAATCAGATATTACAAAAATATAGTGCGAGAAATTTGTTAGGCTATCTTGCTGCACTTTCACAACTTGAAACGACCCTGAAAGATTGGGCAGCAACTTGCTATGTAGAGCTTTTAATTTCTGGCTCCCTAGCAAAAGGCACCGCGATATCCCTTGCATCTGATGTAGATTATTTAGTTTCTTTGAAAAGTAACTGTAATGAAAACAGTGGCGGGCTAAAAAGCATTTATGACTCTTTGTATACACAGTTAAATAGCAAATATTCATCAGTTAGCAAGCAAAATGTTTCCATAAGAATAAATTTGAATGGACTAGAGGTAGATGTAACCCCAGCAAGAAAACAAACAGGAAATACGAACGATCATTGGTTGTATGTCTCAAAACTTGATACGTGGAAGCAAACAAATATCCAGAGGCATATCAACGACATTTCTCAATCAGGCAGAATAAATGAAATAAAATTGCTGAAAATTTGGAGAGAATTAAATCATCTTGATTTTTCATCAATCTATTTGGAATATTTGCTTATCAATAATATTCTGTTGAATAAATCAAAAGACGTAAACAACCTCGGAGATAATGTTTTGCATGTTCTAAAAGAATTAGCCAAAACTGCGGGTAACCCGTTGTATTCACAAGTCATCGATCCTGCAAATACCGCGAATATCCTTTCTGACCTTTTGACGAATGTAGAAAAAAACAAGATAATTGGTCAAGCACAAATATCAATTAAACAAACTAACTGGAATCAGATTGTTTGGTAACCCTTACCTTTACTATAAATCCGGATAGCTGAAAATTTAAAAACAATGAAGCTATTAAATGCTTTGGGGATTATATTTAGTTTTTTAGGTAGCCTTTCTCTTGCCAGGGGTCTTTTCATTTCTAAGAAGAAAGCCCTTGAACTCGGGGTATCCGGTTGGGCAAGCGACTCAGGAGAAGAAAATCTAAAGCTTCCGGCCGTAAAAGATAGATTAGATCAAAAAATATTTGCTATTTTGGGTGCTTTTCTTCTTGGTTTGGGTTTGATGCTTCAATTAGCAGCTTTAATATTTTACCCCTAAAATTCTATAATTCAGAGACAGTCGATAAATATTTAGCTTAACCAGGAGGATCTAATGGCGCTTATAATGTGTCCGGAGTGTAAAAATCAAATCAGCGATAGCGCTGAGGCCTGTCCGAAATGCGGATACAAACTTACACCGGAGAAAGTAAACGAAATAAAAAAGAAGGGACAACAGTTGCAGAAAGGTTGCGCTATTGGCTGTCTTTCTGTTTTTGCCATATTTGCTCTCTTGTTTATAATCGGTTCTTTTTCGTCAAATTCTAAAAAAACGGAAACTCCAAAAACTAAAGACGAAATTCGTAAAGAACAAATAAAAAATTGTTTCAGCGTATGGGACGGCTCCTGTCCCGGCTTAACTGACTATATTAAAAAAACGATGAACGATCCTGATTCTTATAAACATGTAAAAACCGTATATGAGGATAAAGGTGATTATCTTCTTGTAAAAACAACATTTCGAGGCAAAAATGCTTTTGGAGGTATTGTTGTGAACTGGGTGATGGCAAAAGTGGCCTTGAATGGAAATGTCATTGCAGTCATATCTCAGGGATCCTAAAGTAGCCAAAGACAATTCTATCTTGCCATAACAAATCAAGGTCTTAGCTAAATACCTTTAATATTCATAACTTTCCAGTTTTTTTCCGGCAAACTTTTGCTTGAACTACTGTAACATATTTTATTTTTTAACGTCTAATATTGCAGAAACTGATTTTACCTTGGGTGGCCTGTCCTTTTTACCAGTCTAAAGAGGCGGGCCACTTTTTTTACCAATAGCTAGTGGGTAAACTGGATACAACCAAAACAGTTAATAAAATTTTGATTGACTTTCCCGAGTAACTAGCATATGCTATTAGTGTGGGTTGTTTGCCAGGCAAATGAGACAAGCAACCATCAGGTGGTGTGGGCAAGCTTATGAAAAAAGTCCTAATAGTTGACGATGATGAAGAAATAATTGACCTGGTATCCTTTATTTTAGAAAACGGAGGATATCATGCTGTTTCAGCATCAGATATAAGTGGTGCTATAAATGCTGTTTGTAGTGAAACTCCGGATTTAATTGTATTAGATTTAATGTTGCCTGAAGGGAATGGTTTTAAGTTAAGCCGGTTATTGAGGCTTATTCCCAAATATAAACATATACCAATTATTATGCTTACAGCTGTAACCTACCTGGAAGAAAAATATATAGAACAAATGATGGAAATACAGGATTATATTACAAAACCTTTTGACCCAAAAGACTTTATAGAAAAAATTAACAAACAAATCAGCAGTCCTGAAAATGATGGGTGCATACCTGTTAATATATAATTTTTAGGCAATGGCAGAATACAAGCGTCCTATGTCTCAAAACTGTTGGAATTGTAAACATTACCGTATAACCGGTGGCGCAACCAGCTATGCAACATTTATAGATGGTGCTGGTTCAAATTTCTGTAAATATTATTTTGAACGTGGCCTTTACGATTCACCCTTAACAGTAAAACTGTCCCAAGCCGAAAAAATACTTATATACAGAAATCCGGACGATTGTTGTGATAACTATTCAGAAAAAGAATAACGCTATCTATATGAGGGCATTTGTAAAATAGTTGTGGCCCCCCCATTCCTTGACATCCACCCTCTGATTTCCTATTATTAACTCAAGAAGAAACATTTGTATTCTTCTATAAAATTCTTGGTTTTGACCTTATTCCTCAAGTCCTGATTTAGTCAGGATTAACTAGAAAGTGAGGAGAAATAGGTTGTCGCTTGTTTATTTGGCGGCAGTCTTTTCTCGGATTTACTTTCTAGTTGCCGAGGCGAGATTGACCGCCATTTTTTATTGGTGGGTAGGTCTGACCAGCCCCAGGGAGGCAACCGATGACACACAAAATCTTAAAAAATGGTAATAAGTATGACAAAATTGAATACAAATTAGAGGAAGAAATAAAATCTGTTTTCATAAAATATTATAAAGACATTATTTCAAATAAATCTTTTTGGATCGATATAGAAAATAAATTTAAAACTAAAAACTATAAAGATTCAATAGGTGATGGATTTCTACTGGTCTGGGAAAACCCTACTACACCTTTGTTATATTTAGTTGAGATAGAACTTGAAAAACATAAAGAAACACACATATTGCCCCAATTAGGTGATTTTATATCTTTTACTAAAAGGGCAACTACGGAAGAAAAAAATAAAATACAAAAACGTATTTATTCTGAAATTCAAAAGGATAAAGATATATTCACGCAAATTAGATCAGATACCGGGCGCGAAGTACATGAGTTGATAAACGAATCTGTTGATGAATTAAAAATAATGCTGGTAATAGATAGAATGGATCCTGAATTGTTTACTGGACTATTACAGATAGAAAAAGCCATGAATAATGATATCAGGAAAATAGAAATATCTAAATTTGTAATTTCAACTACTGAAGAAATAATTTCCTACATTGACAATGAAGAAATGGAAGAAAGAACGGAGACTGAAGACAGTCCTGGTAACATGGAAAATAATAAATATACTGAAAAATACCATACTGATGATAAACTAGACAACATAGTTGAATTATATAATAAATTTAGAGAGAGCGTTAAAAATAGGGTAACCATTGTTCCTACCAAAAATTCTATTGGTTTTTTTAAAGAATCAAAAATGATTTTTTCATGTGTTATTCTTAAAAAAAGCATAGTATTTTATTCAAAGGCAGTCTTCAATGAAATAATTCCTAACACAAAAACAATATCCCTTAGAGACATGAGAAATATCGGACACCTTACAAACCATTTGCCAACTGGAATAGTAATAAAAGAATCCAGTCAAATTGATGAATTAGTAAATTACTTCAATTCTGTATATGAAAAATACTAGAAACATTAGGCACAAAACAATACATCTATTATTGAATACAGACAAATAGATGCGTTTAAATGCCTTATTTAACGATTTTTAGCATTTTCCCACAAAATATTCCTCGACGGTATATAGGTTTTTGCCAAAATTCTTCCGACAACAAAAAACGTATCGAACATGGTAGTATATATATAGTAGGGGCCAGGCGCCTATAGGCTACTGGTTCCCACAAAACGGAGGTGAAATAGAAATGGCAATTAAGAAGAGGTTTAAAATTAACGATTGGGTGAATTGGGACCATATAGTAAACGCAGCTGTAAAAGAATTTTATATGAAGTATGAGCACTACCCAAACATTCTTATGGCAAGCACCCGCACACACGCAAAGATGGATGCTTACACTAACATAACTCAACGCCAAAGAAAGAATTGCATAACCCTAAAGGCTTCAAAATCATCAAACCAGAATCATGTGGGTGAACTGCATGCTTTTTCCGGGAAAGGCTACAGGCTTGAATTCTGTTTGGATGAAAAGCTGCCGGCTAATTACTTCTACCTGGTGTTTGACCCAAAGGCAAAAATTATAAGTAATACGAAAAGGAACCGGCCTGCAAAACCAACAAAGAGGCCGGCATAGCGAAGGACGGTGAAATAAAATGAAAGTTCTTGTTTTATTGCTACTATTTATATCAGGATGCGCATCAATTCCCCAATTTGTTCCTAAATACACTCAGGAAATATATGATTCAACAATAGTGCCTAAAAGTGAAAAGAGAAGAGTTGGGATAGTCATTCTGTATCCAGAAAGCTCAATAAATGATGAAAAAAACAAAATTTTTAATAAATTAGCATGTTTATTATCTAAGAACTTTGAGGTATATCCAACATTGATGGACGATTTTTATTCTGATGCCCCGTATACTATCTATATTACTGAACGGAAGATGAGGGATATGAATGCAGTAAAAAGAGAAGTTGACGATATTATTTTTTTACGTGTACTACACTATGTTAATACCTCAGTAGAAACATATTTGGTAATAACAAACGTGGCAACAGGTAAAATATTATACAATGACGAAATACATGGAATGTATTGGTCTTCAGACAGTACTGGGATAGCAAATGATTGTACAAAACAAATAGAAAAGGTTCTTTTGAATTGTGATTATCCCAGAACTGATATTCTGGCTCTTGCAAAATCGTACGAAAATAGTAAGGATGAAACAGAAAAAGCTATGGAACTTTTTAAAGAAATTATAGAAAAGGAAAAGGCACTACCTAATAACGAACAACAATTAAATGCTATTAAAAAACAGGCGGCACTTGAGCTATCCAATATCTATGAAAAACAAAATAATATTCTTTCTGCAATACAAATATTGCAAAAATACGCAGAATTCGACCCGGGCGATTCTGAAATCAACAATAAAATCATTTTATTAAGAAAACAATTTATGGAAACAGCGGAAGCTTGTTTCGAAGGAAAGTCTTGGGATATTGCCATAGAATATTATGGTTACTTAATAACTACTAGCACATTTACTGAGGGAATAGATGATATGGTAGGATTTGCTAAAGAAAAAATAGACATCTGTAATAAAAAAATAGAAAAAGAAAATAAACTACAGGAACAAGATAAACAAAAAAACATTAAACTGCAAGAACAGAAAAACCAAAAAATCATTAAGAATAATTTTATTCCCAATAAAAATATAAGAAAAGAATATCAGGAACCATTCAAGAACTTAATACCTTCAATGGTTAGCTGGTTAAGCGCTGACCCAGGCCTTTCAAATGCAACTGCACTACAAGCAAAAATTGGACTTACTAATTTTGAGAATAGGGACGGTATCCTCATAAGAGTTCCTTTTAATAAGCTGGATTGTTCCCCTACCTTGACCAGGGGTGATACACCTGCCCAAACATACCTATATCGTATTTTAACAGCAGCAAATAATTTATGGGTTTTCACACTACAAGAAATACAAGACGGTACCCTCCCATGGGATTTCTCTGTTAATTATTCAGGTTTATTGGTATTTGAATCAAAAAATGATAAAGGCCATGTTTTTCAGGTCAATGTATCCAGAGGTATGCGACCTTCAATTGTATTTATTGATGATGTAAAATTCGGATTAGATGATATTTATTATGGTGGCTGGACAGAGAGACAAAAGAAAGCTTTTAATAATTTCTTTGGAAATAATTAGCAAACAAGAAACAAAAGGAAGTGGATAGGTTAAACGAGATGAATATCGGGATTGACATCGACGATACGATTACAGCAATGCCGGAATTCTTTAAGGTCTTAACAGAAGCGTTTGCAAGGAAAGGTCATCAGGTGCATATAGTTACTTCGCGAACAGAAACGGAAGAAAGCAGAAGGATTACTGAAGCGGAGTTAAGTGAACTTGGGATTAAGTATAACCATCTGCACTTCATCCCCTCCCAAACTGTCGCCGAGAGGGTCTGCCCGCACAGGGAGTTGGACTGGTACAATAAATACTTGTGGCAGAAGGTGGCCTATTGCCTGCAAAATGACATATTAGTCTATTTTGACGACGATCCGAAGGTCGTTACGCTATTCAGGAAATTCGCCTCTAAAATAAAAGTCCTGCATGTAATAAACAAGCAGGGGTAACTGCTAATTTATTTTTACTTCGTTCTATCTTATGCAGGAACATTTGGTATAATTAAGTACATTATGGATATTAGGAGATGAATATGAAAATGAAAGATTCCTCTTTTAACAAAAAACAGTCTGATAAAGAACGATTTTTTGAAGAGCAATCACCTGCCTTTATTGAGACACAAATACCTTTAGTAGAAGCTGGTTGTAAAACAAAAAAGGATTTAATTGAAAGTCTTTTAAGATGGGGTTTCATAAAAGTTTCTCCGAAAAAAATACATTCAAAACTTTATAAAAAAACATACAGCAATATTGTTAATGAATACTATGAAATTACAATTGACGAAAACGACCGGGTTACAGACACTCATTGTAGATATCCCTACGATTCTAAATATAAAACAGAAGAAGAATTAAATCTATGTAATTACGAACGAATTTTGAATTTCAATAAAGAAAATTTTGATCTAATGTACAAGGATTTAGGTGAAACTGTCAAGGCTTGTAAAAATGTAGTAAAAATACACATGAGCGAAATAGATTCTGTTAATACCCCTGAAGAAAGAGGGGATATATTTCATAAATATAGTTTGGAAGTTGGGAAGTTAGGAGCGTTTAAATCCAAATACAGAAGCTTCCTGGCCCTGTTACATAACATGAATTACTATGATTTAACAGATGCCGGCATAGTATTCCTTGCATGTAATACAAAAGAACAATTTGAGGATTTTAATAAATTCATCATACTGTACAAGTATGAAATGCATGATATGCTTAAAAAAGGACAAGGCAAACCTGTAAAATATACCCCGGAACAAAAAAGAAAATACAAAGAGGAATATAAGCAAAGATTGTCCTCTATAAAAAAGACACAAAATGAGGTTACTAAACTTAGGAAAGCTAAAAAACAGGCTCCTTTAACAAATACTGAATACATGCAAATACTCAAAAATTTAAATTCAAGCTTAGAATTGCATGATATTAAAGAAATTGCTTGCTACAATTCTTCTCAATGGCTTATAGCAAAGATGGCTTTAGAGAAAAACATCCCAATATCATATTTTAGAAAGATTATTCATCCGCCTAAACGTAAAAAGATACATAAAGCAAATTGAATATTGTAGCTTTACATTAGTCCGGAAAACATTTTGTATCTAAAATAATAGTAAATAATCCAGTAAAATCCATTGACTTTTTTGCATTCCAATGGTATACTAATACTGTAGAAAGATTTTGTTATCGACGTGCAGACGCGAAAGAAAATATGAATAGGGAAGTTTCATTGTTGATGTAGAGTAGACATTTTGTCAGCAGTTAGAGGGGACAGATTCGTTGCTAGAGCCTCGGAGTTTCAGGATGGAAGTCCTGAAATTTCGGGGCTTTTTTTTATGGCCAAAAAAACAAAATTTGAGGGGGGTGATTTGGAAAATGGCAAAAAATAAAAAAGAAGCGGCAGTAGCGGAAACCAAGACTTGTCAGTTTTGCAACGCATTTAGCGGGATTACCCCTAACATGCGGTTCTGCCCCAATTGCGGATCCAGAATCTGGGGACCGTGTCCGGCTTGTGAATCCAACCTTTCACCGCAGTGGCATCAGTTTTGTGCCAGCTGTGGCAAGGATTTCACAAAAACAGATGAAAGCGCTGAATCCGATGAAGAGTAGTTGAAGAAGTATCTATTGTACCGTAATGCATAAATAAGGTAAGGGTTTGGTCTTTGTAATGATGGTGCCGCGTGGTGCAGAAAAGCAAAAGAATGCGTTTATCTCTTTGTAGCGTAATGAAATGAGCTGTTTCGTAATGTAATGGCACTACGCGGCACCAAAATGTTCTTTGAAAGATGGATATAACGGGGGTTAGGTTCCAAAAAGTCACTCGACGAAAACCTACAAAAGATACACTTAAGGCCTGTTAAAAACCACCCAAAAAAACACTAAAAAAGGACAAAATATCCGTCTAAGACCAACAAAATATGAAAATTGACCGCCATTCTATCGAACAAGCGTGTATAAGTATAGTAGGGCCTGATCTACAAAAGATTAAATATAATTAAAAAGGAGCGTATTAACATGGAAAACACATTAAATGCTGAAATCCCGTTAAGTGACTTTTATCTTGTCTGTTATCTGCTAACCGCTGGTATTGAACTCATCCGGACCGAAAAACAAACGCCTAGGAAAACCCTGTTTGTTTTAAGAAACTCAGCCAAATGCCAAAAATCTATAACTCTATACTTCAACAACCACGCTAAGGTAAACCCGTTGGCTTTCAAATCCCAAATTATAAACTTGAAATCGCTCCTTTACAGCCAGGAGGGATCATGTCAAAGGTAAAAATTTCAAAACGTGAATTATGGATCGCAATCGGCAGGAGATGTAGAGCTTGCCAAAGCGGACCAACCGGCGTTAAATTATGCCAGGATACTAGATGTGCTTTATTTCCATACAAATTCGGGTTGCGAACTATCGCTAGGATGCAGGATTTGGAAGAAACTGTGATACCCGTGACACAAAAAGCAATCTGAAATGAAATAAACGAGTATTTGTATAGGAACCCAATAAAAACAAAGAAATAACGAAGGTTTGTTAAAATTAAATAGTTGTAAAACAAATACAAATGAGAATGAAAAATATGGACTTAGACAAAAACAATTTTTTACGCTGGTATCGAATTTATAGTGATGCTGTTTTAACAGGCAAAATCACATTTGATGAATACGCCCTATTGAATTGGCTCATGACTACCACAAATCCCTATAACGGTGAACTAGTTGAAAACTATTCATCTATAGGCCAGAAAATACGGAAAAACCCGGACTGGGTTAGACATATTATGGAAAGACTAAAAGCAAAAGGCTATATACACTATGATATTAAGCAGGGCCAAAAGAATTTATCAAAAATAAGCACAAATAACTACCCGCTCTCAAATGGAACTTATATAAACATTCCCAACAAACTTTCCGATGTTACATCTGAAAACAGCCAAAAACCAACGAAATTGTCCGAAGTTGCTGTCGACAGTAAAACCACTGATGTTTCCGAAGTGAGTGTTGAAAATACCCAAGAAAATGAAAATATGTCCGAAGTGGAACCTGCCTTTCCGAAGTCATTTACCGTCAATAATAACGAAGCTCTTTCCGAAGTCTCTAATAATAAGAACCAGAATAAGAATAACAACATACATAATATCTGTGAAACAATTAAACAAAGAACGAACAAAGATATCCCCTTTTCTTCTATCGACCCACTTATTGAAGACTTCGGTTACGAAAGTGTGTGTTATCAGGCCGAAGGTTTAACAAAAGGCGTTAAAAACATTCCAGCATGGCTAAGAAAAGCATGCCAGGAAAAATATTCTCACCCGGAAGATGAAATAACTCATAACGCACCGAAAAAAGAAGATAATTCGCCCAAATCGCCTTGTTGTAAAGGCGGCATTATCCTTAGAGAAAACGGGCGGTTTTGTTCAAAATGTCTTCATTATTTAGAAGAAGCAGAAGATGGAAGTCTGATTAAAACTGAAACCACTATACACGACTTAATTTAAACCTGGAGGTTAAAAATCATGCCAAAAGTACCCATTGGTTCCAAACAAAGAAGCCGTAGTGAAGAATACTTCAAAGAATACGTCGGAATGGGCGTTAACCGCACCTATGCTGGCCTTACAGCACAACTACAGAAAAAATACAACAAAAAGATAAGTATCAGTACCATTGAACACATGGCAGCAAAACATGAGTGGCAAGCCCGCCTATTACGCCTAGAAAAGACAGCATCCCAAAAACATGACGCTAAAATTGTAGACAGGCTGTCAATTGTAATTGAAATGCAGCGCAAGCTACTGAGCATGCAGCTGTCATCGCTATTAAGGTCTTTTCAGCAGTTGGAAAAAGAAGGCAGGCTGCCAAAATTTACATACCTGGACATGATACGCGTAATGCAATACGAATGGGAAATAGAGGGCGGAAACAAGCCGGCGGCCCAGGTGCCGTTCAACCCGGTGTCAATGGAAGTAAACATACCTCAAGAAATAAGGAGTTTCGTAGAAGCAATAGGCAGTCTACCTACGGAACTCCGGAACCGGGTTGTTTTGGAAATGGACGGTCAGGGCAACAGGTTTGTAAAAAATGAGCTAAAAGCAGGCCTTGAAGAAATAGACAAAGAAAATAAAGAAACCGAAACAAATAACGAATAAAAAGTCCACACGAATGGACTTTTGAGCCTTTTTGTATCGGACACGGTAGCATAATACATATGAATGACAATGAAAAACTATTAACGGTTCAAGAGGTGGCGGAAATGCTCGGACTAAGCGTTAACACGGTCTACTGCTGGGTCTGCCAAAAGAGGATACCATATTTGAAAATCGGCAGATTAACAAAATTTTCAAAAGAAGACATTAACAACTGGATTGAAAAGAAAAAAGTAGCTGCAATTACCGTATAGAAATAAGATTGAATTTATTACAAAAAATTGGTAAAATGGCATGTCAATAATTTTTAAGAACGACAACTACTATTTGGACTATTACGTTAACGGTTTAAGGGTCCGCGAAAAGGTTGGCCCTAACCGCAGATTTGCTGAATTGGCCTGGGCAAAAAGAAAGGTTCAGGCTCATGAAGAAAAGTTCTTTGAAACACCTAAGAATAAAAAACTCAAGTTCTATGAACTGTGTGATTCGTTCTCAACCAATTACTCAAAACCAAATAAAAGAAAACGGTCATATGAACGGGACCTGCTTTCAATAAAGCACCTGAAGGCATATTTTGGCGATGTTTACATTAGCAGAATCACACCACAAGAAATAGAACGATACAAAATGGCCAGACAAGCGGATATGGTCAGCTTTGCAACAATCAACCGTGAAACCGGCTGTCTGCGAAACATCTTCAATAGGGCGAAAGATTGGGAGATGGTAGATTCAAACCCAATGGACAAGGTTAAGCTTTACAAAGAAAGCCCGGGAAAAATACGGTACTTAACCCAGGAAGAGACACAAAGGCTTTTATCCAACTGTTCCGGGTACTTACGGAATGCAATTATATTTGCCCTAAATACGGGATGCAGAAAAGAAGAGGTTCTTTCATTAAAGTGGAGTGATATTGATTTTAGAACGGCTACTATCCATATCCCTGCAAGTACTTCAAAAACAAACATTAAACGCGAAATAATGGTCAACAGCGCGTTATTAAGGACACTGCAGGCAATAGAGCGTTATCCTAATGGTGAGTACGTGTTCTGCGATGAACAGGGAAACAGATTCAAAAGAATAGACAGAACATTTAAGACCGCGTTAAAGCGGGCAAATATACAAGACTTTAGATTTCACGATCTTAGACATACTTTCTGTTCAAATCTGGTAATGTCAGGAATTGACATTTATACCGTGAAAGAACTCGTGGGCCACGAATCAATTGAGATGACCATGCGTTACAGTCACCTGGCGCCGAACTTTAAAAGACAGGCAGTAGAAATCTTAAGCGCCAGAATGAACAAAATAGAAAAAGAAAATGCTATAGGCAATTTTTGGACACAAGACGAAAATAGCGGTACTAAAAAAGAAGCAGAAATAACTCAGTTTACTGACGACAAACATTGAATATATGGCTGCGTAGCTCAGTGGTAGAGCAGCGGTTTCATAAGCCGCGCGCCGAGGGTTCGACCCCCCCCGCAGCCAAATTTTTAAACATCAATCCTAATTAAACATATAAATGCCCCTGCAAATTTCTTTATCCCTCCCCAACGGATAAACCGGCAGAGGGTAAAACAAACCACTGGTCAATATTTTTACCGGTAAAAAGTGAAAAAACTATTATTTTTATTCATACTTTTTCTTTCATCCGCTCCCATTTTCAGCGCTGAGAAAATTCAGATAGTATCCAACGGCGACCTCAAGGGCTTCTACCGCATAAGAACCTATAACAACATAAAGTACCTGTCACTTAAAGACATTTCAGACCTGTGCGAAGGCCGTATAAACTGGTATAACATATCCGGGAAAGTAGTCCTGGCAATAAATGGCCACCACATAACTTTTTTCTGCAAATCAAAAGATGTTATTATTGATACCAATAAATTTATTCTGCCCTTTCCATCCTATTTAGCTTCGAGTGACCTTTATGTGCCCATAGATTTTTTCTTAAGCATAAAGTTTTCAGATGCTTCCGGCTATAAAATAAATTACGATGAATCCACCAACACCATGTTTTTTGAAACGATGGTAAATGTGTTTCCTCCCAGAATTTATACCTATGACGCTTTTACAAAAATTAATTTTGATTTAACGGAAAAGCTGGCTTTTGACCTCAAAAAAACTACCCGCGGTGAATATATGATTACTTTTTTCAGAGGTAAGACCATCCCGGAAAAACTATATTTTGAAAATGACCTGGTTAAACAGGTGTCCGTATCAAACAGTAAAGCATTTTCCTCGTGCCTTTTTAAATTAACGGACCCGAAACTTGAGATAAAGACCAAATATGAAGAAAATCCCCTTCGTTTAAGCGTGTATATTTATCCAAAAAATGTAAGTATAAGCACTATTGTAAGCGTAGAAAATATGACAGCCGTTGAAGCCAGTACTGTAGCCCCGGTAATAACAGAAAAACCTAAACAGGAACCAGTAGAAACGGCAGAAAAAGAAACACCTCTGCCTGATGCCATAACTTCTAAAACTGAAGGTAAAACCTATACTATTGTAGTTGATGCCGGACACGGCGGTGATGATCCAGGAGCCGTAGGCGCCAACAATACAAGAGAAAAAAATATAAACCTGGCTATTGCCACAGAAATTTCAAAGCTGCTAAAAGATGACGGTTATAAGGTAATTATGACCAGAAATGACGACACATTTATCCCTCTGGTAGACCGCACTCAGATAGCTAATGATAATAATGCGGATTTTTTTGTTTCCATACACTGCAATGCCAGTATGAAAAAGAAACTGGGCGGGTTTGAAATATTTTTCTTATCTGAAAACGCAACGGATTCTGATGCTTCTGCTGTGGCTGCGCGTGAAAATGCTGTGGTTCAGCTTGAAGGAAAACCTACTGTAAAAAAAGAAAAATTACAAACACTTTTATGGTCTATGGTAATGAACGAATATATGAACGAATCTGCCGAACTGTGTTCTTTTATTACGCAGGACGTAACTTCGCGTATAAATATTGAAAACCGCGGGATAAAACAGGCTGGGTTTTATGTGCTGCGCGGCACCCAGATGCCTGCCGTGCTGGTAGAGTGCGCTTTTTTATCAAACCAAAAAGAAGAAGTAAGGCTAAATACCAAAAGATTCCAGAAAGATATGGCTGATTCTATATATTCGGGCCTGAAAAAATATATCAGCAGAAAAAATATCATGACAAGTAAATAAGGAAAATAAAAGTGAATAATAATTTACCTGTAGGCATTTTTGATTCCGGCGTAGGCGGTTTAACCGTAGTAAAAGAAGTCTTCAAACAGCTTCCCCATGAATCCATTATTTACTTTGGAGACACGGCACGCGTGCCGTATGGAAATAAATCAAAAAAAGTAGTTCAAAAATTTTCTGTGCAAATACTGAATTTTCTGCTTACGCAGAAAGTAAAAGTAGTAGTAATGGCGTGCAACACAGCTTCTGCTTATGCGCTGGATACCCTGAGAAATAAAACCGGATTACCCGTGATAGACGTTATAGAACCGGGCGCAAAAAAATCTGTTGAACTCACCCGCAACAACAAAATAGGCATTATCGGCACAGAAGGCACTATAAGAAGCCAAGCTTATGTAAAGGCCATCAGAAAATATAGCAGTAAGGTCAAAGTCTTTTCCCAGCCGTGCCCGCTGTTTGTCCCGCTGGTTGAAGAAGGCTGGGCCGGCAGTGCGCATAAACATATAGTCAAAGAAATTGCAGAAAAATACCTGAAATCGCTGAAACAAATAAACGTTGACACTCTTATTTTGGGCTGTACCCACTATCCCTGGCTGGAGAATATTATTGCCGAAGTAATGGGTAAAAAAGTTAAACTGGTAAGCTCTGCTTATGAAACAGCCAACTTTGTAAAAGATGTAATGAAAGTAAACAATATACTTTCAAACAACAAACAACCCCGGCATAAAATATTTGTCAGCGATTCACCGCAGAAAATTATTGCCTTCGGCAAAAAATATGCGGTAAAAAATATGAACCCAAGCAACGTAAAAAATATTGATATAGAAAAATACTAAGCATTAAGGCGGGATTATGTTTGAAGTAAATGTAATTGCCGGGTTTGCCGGCGCGCACCACTTAAGGGATTATAAAGGCAAATGTGAAAACCTGCACGGGCATAACTGGAAGGTGGAAGTTACGCTTTTTTCAAAAACTCTTGATAAAACAGGTATGGTGTTTGATTTTACGGACCTTAAAAAAATAATAAACGGCGTTATTGAAATATTTGACCACAAATACCTCAATAACATACCGCCTTTTAACAAAATTAATCCCACGTCAGAAAACATGGCAAAATATATAAATGAAAAGGTTAAAACAAACATTAAAAAATCTTTTCCCAAGCTTAAAATAGAAAAAATCAGAACAACTGTCTGGGAAAGTGACCGGCAGTGGGCAGCATATACGGCATAAATAAGTTGATAGGTTGGTAGGTTGATAAGTAAAAAAGTTAAGAATTAAAGTTTTTGCTTATCATCCAATAAACTTATCAACATATAAACTGACTCATTATGAAAAAAGCAATTATTTTACTTTCAGGCGGGCTGGATTCTGCAGTTACGCTGTACCAGGCAAAAAAAGAGGGCTATAAAACCTTCTGTCTGCTTTTTGATTACGGCCAGAAACATAAAAAAGAATTAAAATCAGCCGTTAAAATAGCCAAACTGTCAAAATCACCGTTTAAAATTATAAAGATGAACCTGCCTTGGAAAGGCAGTGCGCTTTTAGACAGCGCCATAAGCATTCCTCATAACGCTCTTGAAAATATAGGAAAAAATGCACTGCCGTCCACTTACGTGCCGGCAAGAAACACCATATTTATTTCCTTTGCGCTTTCTTATGCGGAAACTATTAAAGCGCAGGCAATTTTTATAGGAGCAAATGCGCTGGATTTCAGCGGTTACCCTGACTGCCGGCCGGATTATTTTAAGAGCTGGAATAATTTAATTAAAGTTCTGGGAATTAAAAATATAACTGTTAAAACACCGCTGATAAATAAAACTAAAAAAGAAATTATTGCGCTGGGACGTAAATTAAACGTTCCTTTGAAATATACCTGGTCCTGCTATGCGGGCGGTTTGAAGCCCTGCGGAAAATGCGATTCGTGCAAGTTGCGCGCAAAAGGTTTTTCTGAAACCGGACTTGTTGACCCGGCGAATTAACTATTGTTTCTATCCCTAAATGAATTAGTCTTCAAACAAAGCGAAGCGCAGTTGAGAAGCATTTAAGCTTATGATAAAAAGTAAAAACCTTTTTATAACCGGCAAACCCGGCGCTGGCAAAACCACGCTGATAAAAGATTCCGTGCTTCCCTATGTTTCGGAAATAGGCGGATTCTACACAGAAGATATTCTTGATGAAAACAAAAAACGCCTGGGCTTTAAACTAAAAACTTTTTCCGGCTCCGAAGGCATACTGGCTTCTAAAGGTTTAAAAAGCAAAAATAAAATCAATAAGTATGGCGTTGATTTGCAGGTTCTTGAAAACATCGGCGTTAAAGAAATGCGCAAAACATTAAACGAAAATAAAATTGTAGTAATAGACGAAATAGGTGTTATAGAAACACTTTCCCCGGTATTTACTGAAGCGCTTTTAAAGTGCATTACAGCACCAAACCGCCTGCTGGCTACCATACGCTTCGGGGCGCAGCCGTTTACAGATGAAGTTAAAGCAATGTCTGACACTTCTCTTCTGGTGCTTGATAGAGAAAATATAGTGGATATTAAAAAGCAGGTACGTGCCTGGCTGGAAAATTGAAATAATTTCATCAAAATGAGGTTTTATGAAAAACAAATTGTCTTATGATGTAAGAAAAATAAAAAATATTACACCAAAGGTACTGCAAGCCATAAATTTTGAATATGCGGGTAGAAAAACAGAAATTACTGCAGTTAATAATGAATTTTCCTGCGTTTGCCCCTGGAGCGGCCTGCCGGATTTTGCCGTAATCACCGTAAAATATGTACCGGACACAAAACTTATTGAACTTAAATCGCTTAAACTATATTTGCAGTCTTTCAGAAATGTAGGCATTGTGCACGAAAGCGTAGTAAACCGTATTCTTGATGATTCAGTGGGCTGCTGCAAGCCGCTTGAAATGTCCGTAGAAGCGCTTTTTAATACCCGCGGCGGAATAGTAACCACAGTAAAAGCAGAATTTAAAAAATAAAACTGGCACTAAATAATTCATGCTTTTTGGGCAAAACACTAGTATTGGTAAAAAATGATTTTTGTTGCAAATCCTGAGTGTAATCGAAGGACAACAAGTCAGAAGTTTGGAAGTTTGATTGATTTCTCAAAGACTGTAAAGAAATCAATTGTTGGATGTTTACGAGAAAAGTTAATGCATTAATTGTAAAGACCTGACCACAAAATTCTTATAATCTAAAAAATGGAATCTATAAAAATTAAACGAAAATTATTTACAGTATTAATTTTCATAATATTGTCGCAATTTGCAGGCACCCAAGTTTTTGCTATAAAAAAAAGTTATATTCAACTTGATAAAGACAAAACAACATCAGTTAAATCTAAAAGATTCAGTCTCGGTATATCAGAAATTGGAATAGGAAATGGAACAAACGATAGTAATACAAAACATCTTGCCGGTAGTATTGGTATTTTTTATTTTAGATATTCCGCTGCCTCCAACTGGGTAATTGAAAGTCATCCTTTTAGTATATTTATATATATGTTAGAAAAAGACGAGAAAATAAACGGAATATTCTATAATAACCAAGCACAACAAAACGAAGAAGGTATTATAGAAAATTCTAAAAAACTGGACAGTTCATATTTATTAACTACATTATTAAAATATCGTTATTTAAAAACAAAATTTATCTCCGCATATATGGGTGGAGGAATTTCATTACAAAGAGTGAGTTATCAACGTGATGAAGAATACTATGATATTAAAGAAAAATGGAAAGATAGAAATATGAATTTAGATAAAGAAGAAGAATGGCGGCAAATTCCATGCCCTGTTGTAGATGTTGGTTTTGAATTATTTAGTAATGATTTTTCTAGAATTGATATAGATACGAAATATTTTTTTGGTAAATCGTATAAGTCATATAATACAGACATATTTGTTTTTTCCGTTGGGGCAACTCTAAACTGGTAAACTGCTTAGATTTTATGTGTATGTATAGGGATATTTGGTTAGATAATATTGAAAATGATTTCTATATGTTTCGTCAAAAATCAATACTATTAAATTTAGTTTAAAACCACTGACTTTCTAGACAAATTAGCAGCATCCTACTTTTTTAGTAGCTGTGCCGGTAGAAAGTTTAAGATTTTAAGAGTTTTGAGTTATTCAATATGGAGTGTGCACAGATTCAGGCTTGATAAACCATAAAAAGAAAGTATACTCAAAATAAAGGTTGGCGATTAAGTTGGCGAATAGGTTGGCGATTAAGATTTTTTAAGGAGGCTTAATGTTTCGGAAATTTGAAAATATTCATATGGTAGGAATCGGCGGGTCAGGCATGTCCGGCATAGCAGAAGTACTGCTTAACTTAGGCTACAACGTTAGCGGGTCAGATATGTACGCCACTGAAACCACCAGGCATCTGGAAGATTTAGGCGCAAAAATATTTACAAAGCATCAGGCATCAAACATAAAAAATGTTGATGTAGTAGTTACCTCTACCGCCATAGCCAAAACAAACCCGGAAGTACTGGAAGTCCAGAAAAGAAAAATCCCCGTTATTCCCCGCATAGAGATGCTGGCAGAAATAGCGCGTTTGAAATATACCGTAGGCATTGCCGGCACGCATGGCAAAACTACCACCACTTCCATGACGTCGCTTGTACTGCAGTACGGCGGGCTAGACCCCACGGTTGTCATAGGAGGCCGGGTAAAAAATTTCGGCTCTACCGGCGCCAAGCTGGGCCAGGGAGATTTTTTAGTAGCGGAAGCCGATGAAAGCGACGGCTCCTTTTTAAAACTTTCCCCGGCAATTATTACCGTTACCAATATTGATGATGACCACCTGGATTATTACGGCACGTTTGAAAAACTTACCGCATCATTTATTGAATACATAAACAAAATCCCTTTTTACGGTTTCGGCATACTGTGCGTTAATAATCCTGTAATAAAATCCATTCTGCCAAAAATTACGCGCCGTTACTTTACCTACGGGCTTAATACGGACGCAGATTATACGGCAAAAAATATAGAAGCAAACTTTCAGGGCAGCTGTTTTGACGTATTTAAAAACAATAAGTCATTAGGCAGGTTTGAGTTAAGCGTACCCGGGGCGCATAACGTGCAGAATGCTCTATCAGCTATCTGCTGCGGCATAGAGCTTGGTATTCCCATTGTAAAAATTAAAAAAGCGCTAAAGGATTTTGTTGGTGTAGGCAGGCGCCTGGAAATTAAAGGCAGAATAGGCATGGCCCATTCACAAGACGAAATAATTTTCATAGATGATTACGGCCACCACCCCACCGAAGTGCAGGCTACCATAAAAGCCCTGCGGGACAGCTATAAAAACAAACGCATAATTGCCATTTTCCAGCCGCACAGGTATACACGCACAAAAATTCTTTATAAAAAATTTGGAAAAGTTTTTGGCGACGCGGATTTAATCAGGCTTTGTGAAATTTACCCCGCCAGCGAAAAACCTATTAAGGGCGTCAGTTCAAAACTGATTTTAAATGAAGCGAAAAAACATAAAAACAATATAGAAATGTTTAATTTTGAAAAATTGGTTAAAGAAATCAAACCCGGCGACGTGGTGCTTACCCTGGGAGCCGGCGATGTGTGGAAATTAAACGGGAAAATTCAGGAACAGCTTAAATTACGCTAAAATCTTATGGGTAATGCCATTAAAGAGGTTTTTTCCGGCCAGGGTTTTGAAATGAAGCTTGATGAACCGCTGGCAAAACACACTACCTTTAAAATAGGCGGGCCGGCGCCGGTTTATATAGAGCCGAAAACGCATGAAGAACTTCAGAATATTGTAAGCGCGTGCAAGGCAAACAGTTTCCCGTTTTTTATTATGGGCCTCGGCTCCAATCTGCTCATTGATGACAAAGGTTTTGAAGGCGTAGTCCTGCATTTACGCGGAATTTTTATCCAAACGCAGGCTTTAAACCAGGGAAATAAGGTTGTTATAAAAGCCGGGGCAGGCGTAACTCTGCCTCTTTTAATAAAAAAATGCGCGGATAATTTTGCTTCCGGCACAGAATGCCTGGCGGGCATACCCGGAACTGTAGGCGGCGCGTTAATAATGAATACCGGCACAAAATACGGAAGTATTTCAGATAAACTTTCTTCCGTTACAGTATTAAAGCCTGACGGCGGTATAATAGACCTTAGAAAAAATGAACTGTCTTTTTCCTACAGGCACTCAAGCTTGGCACAATACATAGTACTTTCAGCAGAGTTTCTGCTGGATTTCGCGCCAAATGAAACTATAGTGAAAAAAATTACTGATTATATGCTTAACCGTGCCGAAACCCAGCCGTTAAGCGTACCTAGCGCGGGGTCTGTGTTTAAAAATCCTCCGGAAAAAAAAGCCTGGCAGTTAATAGACGCCTGCGGTTTGCGCGGTTTAAAAATTGGCGGCGCGCAGATAAGCGAAAAACACGCAAACTTTATAATTAATACCGGCAATGCAAAATCTTCAGATGTAAAAGAACTGATTGAAACCATACAAAAAAAAGTAAAAGAAAATACCGGCATTATGCTGGAGCCTGAAATTAAAATTCTATAAATACAGTTGATAGGTTGATAGGATGCTTGCACTGAGCGAAGTCGAGGTGTTAGGATGGTAAGAAAAATCCTTAACTTATAAACATATCAACTTATTATCTTATAAACTTTTTCTAAAAGAGAGAGAAAACAATGAATAAAAACCAATTATTAAGAAAAACCATCGGCGTGCTTTACGGCGGTTGGTCTGCAGAAAGAGAAATCAGCCTAAAAAGCGGACAGGCAGTAATAAAAGCACTTAAGCAGGGCGGGTATAAGGTAGTGCCTATTGATGTTGACAGAAATTTCGTTAAAAAAATTGGAAATTACAAAATTGATATTGCCTTTAACACCCTGCACGGCCCTTTCGGCGAAGACGGCACCATACAGGCAATCCTTGAAACAGCCAATATTCCTTATACCGGCTGCGGGGTCCTTTCCAGCGCGCTGGCAATGAACAAAATATTTTCAAAAGAGCTGTTTGATTACCACAAAGTCCTTACCCCTGATTGGTTTGTAGTAAATAAATCAGAAAAAAAACCGAACAAACTTGTTTTTCCGTTTCCTGTTGTGGTTAAACCGTTCATGCAGGGGTCTGCCTTAGGTGTTACCATAGCAAAAACCAAAAAAGAATTTGAAACCGGCCTAAAAACTGCTTTTAAATATGACAATCAGGCCTTGGTAGAAAAATTTATTCCGGGAAAAGAGCTGACTGTAGCAATTCTTGGTGAAAAAACCCTGCCTGTAATAGAAATTATTCCTATCAAGGGAAAATTTTATGACTTTAAGGCAAAGTATGCTTCCGGCGGCTCCAAACATATCGTCCCTGCAAAACTGGATAAAAAAGTTACGCAAAAAGTGCAGGAAGCTTCTTATAAAGCCTTTAAAGTTCTCGGCTGCAGAGCTCTGGCACGTGTAGATGTGCGCCTCAGCCCTGACAATAAACCTTATGTCCTGGAAGTAAACACTCTGCCGGGCCTTACTGAGACTTCGCTGTTGCCTGATGCAGCAAGAGCCGCGGGATTAAGTTTCCTTGAACTTGTTATAGAAATCATAAACATATCTCTGAAAAAATGAAAATGTTTAAAAGAAAACCTAAAAGACGGTTCAACGTAAAACGGACTTCAAACAAGTTCGTACCAAAATATAAACATCACTTTAAAGTGCGCACAAAAGTGCGCCAGAACAGTTTGTCGCGGTTTAAAACAAGTTTTAAGTTTCTTATTATTACCGGGGTGCTTTCTGTCCTGCTTGTTTTCGGAGGAGGAAAATTTTATCGTATACTTTTCAGTTCAGGCAACTTTAAGATAAAAAATATTTATGTAAACGGCCTGAAATCCGTTGATAAACAGAAATTTATCAACAGCCTGAGTATTAAATATGATGATAACCTTATTAAAACTTACTTTGTAAACATAAAATCCAAGGCTATAAAGGATTTCCGGTTTATTAAATCCATTGCTATTGACCGCTTGCCCCCGGATACTATTAAATTTGAAATTACTGAAAGAACCCCGCTGGCGTTTATTTATAAAGAAGGGCAATTAAACCTTATAGATGAAGACAGGGTATATTTTAAAATTGAAAACAGCACCTTTACGCTTCCTGTATTAGAAACGGATTCGCTCCGTTCTACAGAAGATGCGGTTTACCTTTTAAATGCCCTGAAAAAGAAAAATTTCCAATTGTATTTTAATGTATTAAAATTGTATAATAATAAAGACAAAGTGACTTTGATTTTAAGAGATAACATTAAAGTTTTCTGGGGCGCACCGGATAAAACCGGTTTTGATGAAAAACTCAAAGTATTTGACGATACCATGCTGCGCGCCAAAACAGATTATAAAGACATTGATTATATTGACCTTAAGCTTTCAAATGAAGGCAGAGTGGTAGTAAAACCAACAACACTGAAACCGGCGCCTGAAAAAACAAAAAAACCTGTAAAAAGATAATTTGTATTTGCGGCCGGGAGGTAAAAAAATGCCAAGAGAAGAACTTGTCTGCGGGCTTGATATCGGGTCCGGCCAGATAACCTGCGTAATCGGAAAAACAGACCCCACCAAAGAAGCCATTGAAATTGTTGCCTCCTCCATAATTCCCTGCCGCGGCGTAAACGGCGGCGTAGTAGTAAACATAAATGAAACTGCCCTGGGCGTAAAAAAAGTAATTGAAGAATCCGAAACCAAAATAGACGAAGTTATCCACGAAGTATACCTGGGTATCCGCGGCTCCCATATAGAAACGGTAAATAATAAAGGCGTATCCGCAATTTTAAGAACTGACAAAGAAATAACCGCAGAAGACGTAACCAGCGTAATTGAAAATGCAAAAGCCATTCCCATGCAGGCAGACCGCGTAATCATTGACGCCATTCCCCAGCAGTTTCAGATAGACAGGCAGAAAGGCGTGCATGACCCCACCGGCATGGAAGGCACCCACCTGGAAGTATTCATACATATCATTACCGCTTCCAGCACAACTTTAAATAACATTTATAAATCCGTGGCCCAGGCTGGCTTTACCGCCATTGAACCCCCCATATACGGGCTTATTTCCGTTGGAGATGTGGTAGTAACCAACGAAGAAAAAGAACTCGGTTGCCTGCTGATAGATTTAGGCGGGCAAACCACGGGCCTGATATTTTATTCTGAAGGCTGTATAAAATCAAGCAAGGAACTTATGATGGGAAGCGATCTGATAACCAAGGATATTTCCTACGGGCTTAAAACATCGCTTATTCAGGCAAGAGAAATAAAAGAAAAACACGGTATTGCTTTTCCGGGCATGTTAAAAACCAGTGAAGACATTAATTACATCGGTGTTGACGGCAGGGCTTTAAAAACTACCAATAGAAAACAGCTGGCTGAAATTATCGCACCCCGCCTGGAAGAAATATTTGAAAAAATTATGGATGAAATAAAAAATCAGGATGTAGAACCGCCAAGCATCATTTTAACCGGCGGAGGGTCTATGCTGGAAGGCATAGAAAAAGCCTGCGAAAAAGTAACCGGCATAGAAACACGCCTGGGCCTGCCGCAGGGCATCAGAGGGCCCAATGAAATTGTATCAAACCCGTCGTATGCAGCCGCTATCGGCTTGCTGAAATATCATCCCGGCCAGGCAGAAGGGCACAGGCCGAGTTCAAACTTGCGTTCAAGCCCTATTTTAAAAAGACTCGCTAAATTTTTTAAATAAATGAAAATAAAATTTAACTTCTCTGAATCAACAAATGATAAAGGCGCCATAATTAAAGCTGTCGGAGTAGGCGGCGGAGGCGGTAACGCAGTTAACCGCATGATTCAGGCCGGTGTAAAAGGCGTTGATTTCATAGTAGCCAATACTGACAGGCAGGTTCTTATAAAATCCGAAGCCCCGGTAAAAATTCAAATTGGCCCTAAGCTTACCAGGGGGCTGGGTGTAGGCGGTGACCCAGAAAGAGGCAGAAAAGCAGCTGAAGAAAGTTATGATGAAATTAAGGGCGAGCTTATGGGATCGGACATGGTTTTTGTAACTGCCGGTATGGGAAAAGGCACCGGCACCGGAGCCGCACCGCTGGTAGCAGAAATTGCAAAATCCATAGGAGCGTTAACGGTAGGAGTGGTAACAAAACCATTCAGTTTTGAAGGTGAACCGAAATCCAATATTGCTGAAGAAGGCATAAATAAAATAAGAAACGCCACGGATACTTTAATAGTAATACCCAATGAAAAACTAAGAAGCATAAAAGATAAAATTACAGTTGCAGAAGCCTGGCGCCTGGCGGATGACGTATTAAGACAGGCCATTCAGTCAATCACAGACGTTATCACTTCAACAGGTGAAATGAATATTGATTTTGCTGACGTAAAAGCTATGATGTCCGGTGCAGGCGAAGCGCATATGGGTGTTGGCGAAGGCGAGGGCCAGTCAAGAATTACCGACGCGGTGGGCATGGCATTAAAATCGCCATTACTGGAAAATGTTTCTATTGAAGGCGCCAAAGGCGTGCTGGTAAACTTTACCAGCGGGCCGGATTTAACACTGACAGAATTTACGGAAGCCATGGAAATGATAAGAGAATTGGTAAGCTCTAATGCCACTCTCCATTTCGGCCACGTAACTGAAAATACACTGGAAAACAAAGTAAAAGTAACCGTGATTGCCACCGGTTTTCCTGCCGCGGGAACAAGAAGAAGATCCTTTACAACACCGGAAGAAAAACCACACCACCAGGGAAACCTGTTCAATCAGCACTCGTCCGCAGCTGATAATGATTTTTCATCAAATGACCAGAACAAGCCCGCATTTTTAAGAAAAAAAAGCTCAAAATTAAAATAGTGAGGTGCAACCTATGAATCTTCTAAGCCTTTTTGATGAAATGCTGTCAAAAAAAGCTTCTGATATGCACATCCGTTCAAATACAAAAGCTTATCTGAGAATAAACGGTGATTTGCATGCCATGGAAAACATGGAAATCCCGCAGAGCAGTGAAATAGAAGAAATGATTTTAGGCTACATGAACGAAGATCAGCGCCGGACGTTTTACTCAAAACATGAATGTGACCTGGGTTTAACCATAGAAAACAAAGGCCGGTTCAGGCTTAATGTTTTTAAACAACGCGGAGACGTAAATGCCGCCATAAGGCATGTACCGCTTGAAGTTCCTTCCATCGAGGCACTTAGCCTGCCGATATCAATTAAGAAACTTGCAGAAAATGACCGCGGACTTGTGCTGGTAACAGGCCCTACGGGATGCGGAAAATCTTCTACGCTGGCGGCTATGATTGACCATATTAATACAAATTTTAAAAGCCATGTTATTACTATAGAAGACCCTATAGAATTTCTGCACAAAGATAAAAAATCCATAATCAGCCAGAGAGAACTTAATATTGATACCACCAGCTATCCGGAAGCCTTAAGACATGTAGTACGTCAGGACCCGGATGTAGTGCTTATCGGAGAAATGCGTGATCTGGAAACTATGGCGGCTGCCATTACTGCCGCTCAATTAGGGCATTTTGTTTTGTCAACAATACATACTATCGATACTATTCAGACCGTAAGCAGGGTTGTTGATATGTTTCCTCCGCACCAACAGGCGCAAATCCGCTACCAGTTTGCCGATACACTGAAAGGAATAGTATCCCAGCGGCTTATACCCAGAGCTAACGGACAGGGCCAGATTCCTGCCGTAGAAGTGCTGGCTGCTACTTCACTGGTAAAAAAATATATTGAAGAAAATAATCAGGTGGAATTAAGAAGTGTTATCAAACAGGGCCAGTACTACGGTATGCAATCCTTTGACCAGGCAATATTAAAACTTTACCAGGACGGCAAGATAAAATTGGAAGACGGCCTGGCAGCTGCCACTAGTGCAGAAGAACTTATGATGGCAGTGCGCGGCATAGAAACCTCTGTAGAGTCCGCTACCAGTTTTACGCTGGAACGTTTTGACATGCCTAATAAATAACTTATATTTTTAGCTTTATTGTATATAAGGATCTTTACTAACCACTTAACCACTAACAACTAATCACCATTTTAGTTCCGAGTTTACAATTAACATTATGTGGCAAATAAAAAACAGCCTGGCAGTAAGCACCCTTCTTTCTAAACACGGAGTAAAACACTTCACAACAACAAGACAAACCGGTAATACTACTGAAGATTCAACAAAAAAAGAATTATTCCTGTCTAATAACCTGACTTACAATACTTTTGCTTCATCAAAACAAATACACGAAAATATAATAAAAATTATATCTTCAAAAAATGAAGCTGCTAGGTATGATGGTTATGACGGGTTTATAACCCTAGTAAAAGGCGTGTCTTTGGGTGTTTTTACCGCTGACTGCGTACCGGTATTTCTTGCAGATAAAAATAATATGGTTATTGGCGTGCTTCATGCGGGCTGGAAAGGCATAAAGGCAGGTATTGTTGAAGCGGGTATTGAAATATTTAAAAAAGACTTCGATATTTCGCCTTTAAACATTATTGCTGGTATCGGGCCCCATATTTGTGACAAATGCTACCAGGTAGGCAGTGAGTTTCAAGAAAGTTTTCCTGAAAATTATAAGAATGGTTATTTAAATATGAATAATGAAATAGAATTGCGCCTTATCTGTGCCGGCGTAGCCGGCGCATCAATTGATTCCGCTGTAAAAACTGAAGGTTTTTGCACTTTTCACAATAATGACAGCTTTTTTTCCTACCGGAAAAATGAAAAAGACCGCAGGCTTCTTTCCCTGATTACCTTGTAAATCGAATTGTTTAGCTGTATGTTATTTTTTTGGTACGATAGAAAGGATAAACTTGTAGCAGTTCAACCAAAAGGTATGTAATATCATGCCAAGAAAAACTGATACTATAATATATGTTAAAGCTAACATCCAAAATGAGTATTCATTACCTGTAGAGGAAAACGTAAATACAACAGCGGTATTTTCACCGGAATATTTTATAAACATTATAATAAAAGCTATTAAAAAACCCAAAATAAAAACCAACTGATCATAGTGCAACTCAACTAATCCGCCCAAAAATATTAAAGAAACATTGCTTTTATCTGCCAGCTGCCTGCATTTAGCAGAAACTACACCAAGTATTCCTATAACTATAAATACCGGAAGGCCTGATATAAAAAGCGTTTTGATTAATTGAAGCATTTCCGGCAGGCCCTGGCTTTCACCAATAGAATTAGGTTGAATAAAGCCGGTAGCCATCATATTTAACTGCAGCAACGCCCCTCCCATAAGCATAAGAACAAAGACAAGCAACCCTATTATTCCCATTAATATGCCTGCAAAAAAACCACCGGTTATTATTTCCACTGCGGTGGTTTTAGCAAAACGGTTAATCCAAAAAAACCTTAACCTCTCCTGAGCATCTTTTATTTCGTCTTCATTTCCCATAATCAATAAGCCCTATATCTGCGACAATTATTTTACCCGTGTACTGCTTTGCGCTGGGTTTGAGAAACCCTTTCTTCAGGCAGCCTATGGCAACTGTAATTTTTGCTTTGACTGCTGTTTTGCCTGGTTTTCCTGTGTTGCCGTTTAAACCCGAAGGTATATCAATTGATAGAACAGGTTTTTTAGAATCATTTATACGGTTTATTATATCTTTAATGCTGGTTTTTACGTTGCCGCGGAAACCGGTTCCTAATAAAGCATCAATGAGCAAATCACAATTATTAAGTTTATCTAAAAAATTCGCCGGGTAAATATTAATAAACCTAAAAAAATACGTATTAAAAAATTTTTTTAATATTTTCAGGTTTTTTGCACAATCCGGTGGTAATTCCTCTTCGGCTTTAAGTGTTATTACCGTTACTTTAATGCCTTTTTGTATCAAATATCTGGCTGCTACAAAACCGTCGCCGCCGTTATTACCGCTTCCACAGATTATTCCTGCATGTTTTATCTTTTTGAAGCTCCACGCCTGTGAAGGCGTGGATTCAAGCCTTACCTACAGCGCAGGAACAAGCTCTACGCTGAAATACCCGAAGCGGACGAACGCTATTCATCCACGGCTTTACCGGGTAGGTATCCAGTATCATTCAATAAAAGGAAAAAACTGGATAACCGTGGATTTCCGCGGAGGGTGTTGAAATACTTAATAATTGTTTCAGCGGTAATTCTTCCGGCATTTTCCATCAGAATCATTGAAGGAATTCCAAAATCGTCAATGGTTCTGCGGTCAATTTCGCGCATTTGCGCTACTGATACTGCTTTCATCTACCCGCCTTCGCTGAATGCGTTGCAGGGTATCCTTCAAAGAGCTGTCCGCCACAAATCATTGGCGGACGGTTAGCGCCGGGGGATGTGCTTCGGCGGGTTTCTCCGAAGATGAAGCAGATATTATAGTGCTTCACATTTTTGGTTCTATATTTGGCAGATTTTTAAGAGCTTTTTCTATTTTGGATTCCGGGTATTCATAATCTTCCAATTTTCCGCTTAAAAATCTTTCATAAGCCGTAAGGTCAAAATGACCGTGCCCGCTGAAACCTATAACAATACATTTTTCTTCTTTTGTTTTTGCGCACTTAATAGCTTCATCAATGGCAGCTTTAATAGCGTGCGATGTTTCCGGTGCAGGTAAAAATCCTTCCGTTCTGGCAAAAAGCACTGCCGCTTCAAAGCACGGATTCTGTGGATAGGAAATAGCTTCAATAACCTTTTTATCTTTAAGCATGCTTACCAGAGGCGAGGCGCCGTGGTATCTTAAACCGCCTGCATGAATTCCGGGTGGTACAAAGTCATGGCCTAAAGTATACATCTTTGCTATCGGAGCCATTTTACCGGTGTCGCCATAATCATACCTATACTGGCCTTTGGTTAAGGACGGGCAGGATGTAGGTTCAACGGCAATAAGCCGGATGTTAGACCCTTTGAGTTTTTCTGCGACAAACGGGAAGGTAAACCCGCCGAAGTTACTGCCTCCGCCTACGCAGGCAATTATCATATCCGGTTTTTCGCCGGCAATTTGCAGCTGTTTTTTCAGTTCCAGGCCCATTATGGTCTGATGAAGTATTACGTGGTTTAATACACTACCCAGTGAATACTTTGTATCATCGTGAGTGGCGGCATCTTCTACTGCTTCTGATATAGCTATGCCGAGAGACCCTGTACAGTCAGGGTCATTTTTTAGAATTTCACGGCCGACTTTTGTAAGTTTTGTCGGTGACGGATGTACCTTGGCGCCGAAAGTTTCCATAAGAATTCTTCTGTAGGGCTTCTGTTCGTAGGAAACTTTTACCATATATACCGTACATTCAAGCCCGAAGTGTTTGCAGGCGTATGACAGCGCGCTGCCCCACTGGCCCGCGCCAGTTTCTGTAGCAATGCGGGTTACACCTTCCTTCTTATTATAATAGGCCTGGGCTACGGCTGTGTTTGTTTTATGGCTTCCGGAAGGAGATACTCCTTCGTTTTTAAAATATATTCTTGCCGGGGTTTTAAGTTCCTTTTCCAGGTTAAAAGCACGATGAAGCGGAGAGGGCCTCCAGATTCTTATGATTTCTTTTACTTCGTCAGGAATTTCAATCCATCTCTCGGGGCTGACTTCCTGTTTTATAAGTTCCATAGGAAATAGGGGTGCTAAATCCGCAGGCCCTATAATTGAACCGTCCGGTTTAAGATACGGTGTCATGGGTGACGGTAAATCCGGAATAATGTTGTACCACGCGTTAGGCATCTCGCTTTCTGATAAAATAATTTTGTTGGATGACATACTTCCTCCTGTTTAGTCCGCGGCGCAGGGCCGGGAAAAATTTATCTTATTGCCTTTTTAATCTGTTCCACTTCTTTTGCAAGTTCCTGCAGGTTACCTTCAAGAAAATCTATGGTTTTTTCATCAGCATCTTCGCGTTTTTCCAGTTTCCTGATATTATTGTCATACTTCTGCTGTAACTCCCCCAGCAGGATTTTTAAATTATTGATTACCGTATTTTGTTTTTCATATGTTAATTGAAGTTTTTCGGTATTTTTTATTGAAAATTTTATCTCATCCAATTGATTGAGGACGTATGATTTCAAATCTTTGTTTTGATTGAGAATGTTCTCTTTCAAGGGGTTAATAAGAACCTCTAGGTCCGGCACATCCTGTACTGTTTTGTTTTCTTTGCTGAAGGCTTCAAGTTTTTTATTCAGGTCACGTATATTTTCTTCTATAAAATCCATGGTTTTATTGTTTGCATTCTCTATTTCTTTTTTAAAATCCTTTTCGTTAGGTAATCCGGCCGGGCTTTTTGCAGTTTCCAGTTTAACAAGCTTTTTATTCAGTTCGTCCGCTTTATCTGAAAATGTGTTTACGTCTCTTTTTATTTCCATCACCATATCATAAGATACCACGTTGTCTTTTAAAGACATCTCTTTTACTTTTCCTTCAAAGGTATCTATTCTGCTCTGCAGTTTTCTTATATTTTCCGCGTTATTTTTGTCTTCGTTTACTGCTCCCGGCAGGGCTTCTCCCTGATTTTTCAGCCTGTTTATCAGCAAAAATACAAAAACACTCATAGCTATGACTAATATATTTGTAATTATCAGCTGTAATGGTATGGACAATTGTTTTCCTGTTATTCCATTATTATATCATCGACATAAATTGCACTTTCTGCAACATTGCTGCTTGATTTTTCAAAAACAAAGGCTATACCGCCTTTTATATGTTTCAAATTTATTTTGTTGTTGAGTTTTTCAAACGGTACTTCTACTTTTCTCCACTGTCTGGAAGCAAACATCATCAGTTTTCCCTTTTTTTTACCGTCATCTACTACAATTAAAAATGTTTCTGCTCCATTGTCTCCCCTGACATAAAATGTGATTTTTTTGTATTTGCTTATATCCACATTTTCAAGTAGTGAAAAATAGCTCGCAAAAGCATTCTTTGAACCGCTTACGTCATACTTAATTTTTAGTACCGATTCCCGGGTTTCATCTTCAGGCAGGTTGCTTTTATATATAAATGATTTTATTGTACCTTTATACCTTTGAAGCATTCCTGTTTCAAATTTCAGTTTGTTTTTCGCGTTTTCTGAATTAAAATTATCTATTAATACTGTCTTTTCCGTAAGTTTTTGTATCACAACCGGCGATTCTTCTTTTTTGACCTCTACGGGAACTTTTACAGTTTTAGAAACTTCTGCAGAAACAGGTAATTCTTCTATTTTAGGCGCTTCTTCAACTATGGCTTTCTGCTGTATTTCTATTTCCTGCACTCCGGGTTTTACATCAATGGTTTTATCTAACATAAACAACCTGACAGCATTAACAAGCAAAAAAATAGAAAAGAAAAAAACCGCAGTGTTACCGTAAAATATGATTTTTAGCAATTGGTTATTTGAGTTCATGAAAAGTGCCTGCAGTTACCATATTCGTGACTGCTGATACACGATAGGAAGTGTAGCAGTCCAGTTACCATATTCGTTTAATCAGCAAGTTTTATATATCAAATAAGATGCGTGTTTCAAAACTGTTTTTTAGCCGGGATATTTTTAAATTGTGGTAGGTTGCCGCTTTGATTTCATAGTGAGGGCCGGTTTTTAATTCGCTTAGGCGGCAGCCGGAAATTTCTGCTTTCAGGTAATATTTTTTAAACTGTTTAATATTAAATTCTGAAAAAATTATTTTTTTCGTATTGAATTGAAAAAGCATTTCATTCAGGAAGTTTATAAGCAGGGACTCATAATCTATTCCCCGCACTTCAATGAACACTTTTTTATCCGGGGTTATGCTGGAAAGGTCTGCCAAAAATGAAAACATGCCTGAAGCCGAGTTTTTGAAAAGGGTCTTGAGCGTTAGCCCGTAAACAACCAGGCCTATATCAGCGGTGTGTTCAAATGGTTCAAACTTTTTCGGCTTCACCCGCTGTTTCTTCGCCTTCTTCATTTTCCTCTTTTACTATATGGGCTATGCTTGCAAGTTTATCGCCGTCTTCCAGGCGGACCAGGCGTACACCCTGGATGTTTCTGCCCTTGACAAGTATGCCGTCAACCGGCAGGCGGATAGTAATGCCTTTTGAAGTAATAAGCATTATGCCGTCGCCTTCATTAGCTTTTTTAATGCCTACAACAGAACCGTTTCTGTCATTGGCTTTTATATTTTTTACGCCTTTGCCGCCACGCGACTGTAATCTGTATTTTTGAATATCCGTTCTTTTACCAAAACCGTTTTCTGTGGCTGTAAGCAGTATGTCTGATTTACTGACTGCTTCCATACCCACAACCTCATCTTCTTTTCCCAGGCGCACGCCTCTTACACCCTGTGTAGCTCTGGCGGTAGGCCTGATATCTGCTTCTTTAAACCTTATGGCCATGCCTTTTTTGGTAGCTATTACCGCTTCGCTTTTTTCCTGGATATGTTTTACATCTATTAAAGTATCTCCGGAGTTAAGTTTAATTCCGATAATACCCGTTTTTCTTATATCGGAATAGTCGCCCATAAGAGTTTTCTTTACAAGCCCGTCTTTGGTGCACATTAACAGATAAGATTCTTTTTCTTCTTCAAAAGATTTTATGGTAATGGCGGCGGTCACTTTTTCCTGCGCGCCAATCTGAATAAGGTTTACTATGGCCTTGCCTTTGGCAATGCGCGTGCCTTCCGGTATTTCAAATACGCGGACGGTATAGACTTTTCCCTTATCCGTAAAGAAAAGCATGTAAGCGTGGGTATTTGTAATAAATATATCTTCTACAAAATCCTCTTCGCGCGTAGTCATGCCTGTAATTCCTCTGCCTCCGCGCCTCTGAGAACGGTAGGTGGAAACCGGCATTCTTTTAACGTAGCCTGCGTGCGAAAGCGTTACAACCACGTCTTCTTCCTGCACCAGGTCTTCAATTTCCATTTCTACTACTTTGGACTGTATTTTGGTACGGCGTTCATCACCGTAAGTTTCTTTAATTTCTTTCAGTTCTGTCTGAATAATTGCGGTAACTTTTTTAGGGTCCGCAAGAATTGATTTGAATTTTTCTATCATCTTTATCAGTTCCAGGTATTCATCTTCCAGTTTCTTTCTTTCCAGTCCCGTCAGTTGGTGAAGCCTCATGTCCAGAATGGCCTGCGCCTGGATTTTTGAAAGCTTAAATTCATCCATCAATGCTTCCCGGGCTATATCTACATCTTTTGATTCACGTATTATCTTTATAATTTTGTTTAAGTTGTCTATGGCTATGCGCAAACCTTCCAGAATATGCGCGCGCGCTTCCGCTTTTGCCAGGTCAAAACGGGTTCTTCTTAAAATTATTTCTCTTCTGTGTTCCAGGTAACAGCGCAGCATTTCCTTCATGGGAAGGATTTTCGGCTGGCCGCCTACAAGGGAAAGCATAATTACGCCGAAAGAAGTTTCAAGCTGTGTTTTCTTAAACAGCTGGTTTAAAACTATGTTTGCATTGCCGTCACGTTTTACTTCTATGACAACTCTTATGCCGTCACGGTCGCTTTCGTCGCGGATGTCGCCGATATCGTCTATTTTTTTATCTTTTACCAGGTCTGCTATGTTTTCAAGCAGTGTGGATTTATTTACCTGGTAGGGAAGCTCGTTAATAATTATTGCCTGCCTGCCGCCTTTTATTTCTTCTATTTCTGCTTTAGCTCTTGTGGTAAAAGATCCGCGGCCTGTTTCAAAATAATCTTTTATGCCTTCTTTTCCGCAGATAATGCCGGCGGTGGGCAGATCCGGGCCTTTGATAATTTTAAGCAGGTCGTTTACTTCTATGTCAGGATTGGTGCTGTATTCTATAAGCCCGTCAATTACTTCCGTGAGGTTGTGCGGAGGAATATTTGTAGCCATACCTACGGCAATACCGCTCGAGCCGTTTACCAGCAGGTTAGGTAATTTTGCAGGAAGTACCAGCGGTTCTTCAAGAGAACCGTCATAGTTGGGGCCATAATCTACAGTTTCTTTATCCAGATCAGCAAGCATTTCATCAGATATTTTCTTAATACGTACTTCTGTATAACGCATAGCAGCCGGCGGGTCACCGTCTACTGAACCGAAGTTACCCTGCCCGTCTACTAACGGGTACCGGAGTGAAAAATCCTGTGCCATACGCACCATGGAATCATAAACTGCCATGTCACCGTGCGGATGGTATTTTCCCAGCACTTCTCCGACAATTCTGGCGCTTTTCTTAAAAGCCTGGTTATGTTTTAAACCCATTTCTTTCATGGCAAACAATATTCTTCTGTGTACCGGCTTAAAACCGTCGCGTACATCTGGAAGAGCGCGCCCTACTATTACGCTCATGGCGTAATCAATGTAGGAAGTTTTCATTTCATCTTCAATATTGCGCGGAACAATTCGTTCAAACAGGTTTTCCTGTTCGGGTTTCTTGCTTTTTGGGGTTTCTTTTTCGTTGTCTTTTTCTTTGGACATCTAAAACTCCTTCTGTGGCTTTTGCGCCGCAATTCTATTTTTTATAATTACGTTTTATATTTTCTTATAAGTTTTTCTGCTATTAAAATATCGCTTTGTTCGGTAATTTTTGTATTCGGTGTTGTTACAGGCACAACGCGTACTTTAAGGCCTGTTCTTTCAACCATCTGCGCATCATCTGTTATAACGCCGGCTTTGTTTTTAAATGCTTTTAAAATTACTTCTTTCCTGAAAACCTGCGGTGTCTGCGCAAGAAATATTTTTCTTCTGTCTAATGTTTTTTCTATGGTTGTTTTTCCATCAGTCAGCTTTATAGTGTCTGATGCCGGCGCTGCGCAGATAGCCGCGCCGTGTTTTCGAGCCGTTTTAATGCACCTTAGTATGTCTGCCTTGCCTGTTAAAGGCCGCGCGCCGTCATGAATGCACACTATACTGCTTTGTGCTGAAATGTTTTTTAAGCCGTTTTCTACCGATATAAAACGCTCTTTGCCGCCGGCACATATTTTAAGAGCCGGATATTTTTTCACCCATTTTGCCCTGAAACTATTTATATCTTCCTTCGGAAGAACCAGAATAACTTCATCGGTTAATTTCAGAAACTTTTCTATAGACCAGAGAACAACCGGTTTGCCGCATAAATTGAAAAACTGCTTTTTGCCGCCAAACCTTTTTCCGCTTCCGCCAGCAACAATAATAGAACTTACAAACATAATACTGTACGGTGATTAAGTGGTTGGTGATTATGTGTTTAGTAAAAGATTTAACCAGCCACTTATCCACATAATCACGTAATCACTGCCTTTATTATCTGGGTTTTGTAAATATCATTCTGCCGGCAGAGGTCTGCAGTGCAGAGGTAACAATAACATCTACTTTTTTACCTATATATCTTCTGCCGTCTTCAATTACTATCATAGTGCCGTCATCTAAATAACCTATGCCCTGGTCATGCTCCTTGCCTTCTTTTACCACAAACATATTCATGGTTTCCCCGGGCAGATAAATCGGTTTCAGGGAATTTGCCAGGTCATTTACATTTAAAACTGTTACCCCCTGCAGGGAAGCAATTTTATTCAGGTTAAAATCCGTTGTAAGAACCATGCCGTCAATTTCTTTTGCAAGAATGACAAGTTTGGTGTCCACTTCTTTGATAGCCGGATAATCTTTGTCATAAACTTTTACAGAAATATTCGGCTCATCCTGCAGCTTACGCATAATTTCCAGGCCTCTGCGGGCGCGGACGCGCTTGTTTGAGTCTGATGAATCCGCAAGTTTATGCATTTCCGCCAGCACAAAGTTAGGAATTAAAAGCGGTCCTTCGAGAAATTTTGTTTCGGTAATGTCTGCTATACGGCCGTCAATAATTACACTGGTATCAAGAATTTTTGGTTTCTCTCCCCCGCGTTTAACACCTGTTTTGAGAATGTTTTTGTCCAAAAGGTCTACTTCTTCCTTTTTTCGGATTGCAATCAGCAGCCCCAGCACTACAAACGATGCCTTTACAAGAAGTGAATACCTGCCCATTAACTCGTTTAATCTGTCATTACCAAGAGAAACCATCCCGTATTCAAGCAGATAGCCTACCACAAAACCAAGAACAACGCCGATACCTGCTGCCACCAGCGTGTCTAAGGGAACTTTTCCTATTATCAGCTCCATACAAATAAGAACAAGAAAAATTATTAAACCAAAAAATATTCCTTTTAAATCCCTGGAAATCTGAAAATAGCCGATTACCGGCCCCATAAATAATACCAATCCTCTAACAAACCATAGTGCCATTTAATTCTCACCCCTCTTTTTTATAAAATATTGTGGTTAGTTGTTAGTGGCTATGTGATTAGTAAAATACTTTTTACTAACCACTAAACACCTAACCACTTAACCCTTGTATTTTCTTTTATTAGCTGATACAAGGGTGCTCACTTTTTTATATGTCCAGATTTCTCACATCAAGCGCGTGAGTTTCTATGAAACGCCTGCGCGGCTCTACTTTATCACCCATTAGCGTGGTAAACATAGTTTCCGCTTCAGCTATATCTTCAAGTTTTACCTGCAATAATTTTCTTCTGTGCGGGTCCATGGTGGTTTCCCACAACTGTTCCGGGTTCATTTCTCCAAGACCTTTATATCTCTGTATGGTAAACCCTTTCATGCCTATTTCTTTTATTCTCTGTACCACTTCCTGGAAATCCGAAACTTCATAAACATCTTTTTCTGAAGTTTTAATGGTATAAATAGGCTTCGGTGAAGGGATATCATAATATGTCATATCAAAATCCTGCTCTTCAAGTTTGTTTACCAGCGCATCTACCTTGGTGAGTTCCCAAAGACTTTTGAATTTTCTATCCAGGTCATTTTCTGTAAGGCCGGCGTTTTTTATAAGGTACTCTGTTTTAAACTGTTTCCATTCTTTATCATTATAAATAAACGTAAGACCGTCTTCGGTTTCAATTCTGTAAAGAGGTATTTTTTTCTTTTTATTGAACTCCCTGTAGTCAGCCCAAGATATTTTTTTCTTTTTCAGGCGCTTAAGCAGTATGTCAATTTCATTTAAATCCCTGAATATGGCATAAAGTTCTTTGTCTTCCCACTTCTTTTTATTAGTCAGCTGGACCAACTCTGCCTTATCTACCACCTGTTCCAGTATAATTTTTTCCAGCTGTTCTTCGGTATCTATATACATTTCCTTTTTATCTTTTTTAACTTTATACAACGGCGGCTGGGCAATGTAAATGTAGCCATGGTCTATAAGCGCCTGCATCTGTCTGTAAAGAAATGTTAAAAGCAGGGTACGGATATGCGCGCCGTCAACGTCAGCATCAGTCATAATTATTATTTTATGGTACCTTACTTTATCTATATTAAATTCATCTTTTCCTATACCGGCGCCTATAGCAGTAATGAGTGTTCTTATTTCGTCGTTTGAAAGCACTTTTACCAGCTGGGATTTTTCTACGTTTATAATTTTACCTTTAATAGGCAGAATAGCCTGAAACGCCCTGTTGCGGCCCTGTTTGGCTGAACCGCCTGCAGAATCTCCTTCTACTATGAATATTTCAGATTTTGCCGGATCGCGCTCCTGACAATCCGCCAGTTTGCCCGGCAGAGATGCGCTGTCTAAGGTACCTTTTCTGCGGGTAAGTTCTCTTGCTTTTTTGGCGGCTTCGCGTGCCTGGGCGGCATTAATAACTTTTTCAATTATTTTGTTTGCAACTGCCGGGTTTTCCTCAAAATATGCGCCTAAAGCATCTCCTACCATGGATTTAACTATACCTTCAACATCAGAGTTGCCCAATTTTGTTTTTGTCTGGCCTTCAAACTGCGGGTTGGGTATTTTTATGGATATGACGCAGGTTAAACCTTCGCGCACATCATCACCGGTAATTGAAAACGCATCATTTTTTAAAAACTGGTTATTTTTTGCGTAATCGTTTATCACGCGGGTATGAGCAGACCTGAAACCGGAAAGATGCGTGCCGCCTTCAACGGTGTTGATGTTATTGGCGAAAGCGTATATCTGTTCGCTGTAGCCGTCATTATACTGCAAGGCAACTTCAATTTTTGTATTATCTTTTTCTTTGGTAAAGGATACGGGCTTGGGGTGCAATACATCTTTATTTGCATTTAGATATTCTACGAACGTAACAATACCGCCTTCATAATTGAACGTATGTTCTTTGTCATCTCTTTCATCTACTATAGTGATTTTTGTTCCCGGGTTTAAATAGGCAAGTTCCCTTAACCGGTTGGAAAGCGTGTCAAAGTTAAAATTCTTATCCTTGAATATTTCGCCGTCCGGCATAAAAGTTACTTTTGTGCCGGTATCTTCCGTACTTCCTCCGGATTTAAGCGGAGCGTTGGGTTTCCCGCGGGTAAATTTCTGTGTATGTATTTTACCGCCGAGCTGAACTTCTACTTCCAGATATTCCGAAAGGGCGTTTACTACTGATACACCCACCCCGTGAAGGCCCCCGCTGACTTTATAGGCGTTTCTGTCAAACTTGCCGCCTGCATGCAGTACGGTAAGCACAACTTCCAGCGCCGGCTTGCCTCTAAGTTTGGGGTCCTTTACGTCTTTCATCGGATCTATGGGAATACCGCGGCCGTCATCTATAACGGTTACGGAATTATCCGAATGAATTATAACATCAATATTTTTACAGTAACCCGCCAACACTTCATCAATGGCGTTATCCACTACTTCATACACCAGGTGATGCAGGCCCGGAAGGCCTGTAGAACCTATGTACATAGCTGGCCTCTGCCTTACGGCTTCAAGGCCCTCAAGCACTTTTATCTTGCTCGCATCATATTTTTCTTCAACTGTTTTTCCATTACTTTCTGCCATATTTACCTCTTTATATTTATGATTACAGCCCCGCCTTATTTTTCCGCGGAGGTTTCTTTTTTTACAATTTTTATATCATCAACAATTCTGCGGCCGAAATGATCGTTGATTTTTTTAATGAACTCTTTTTTTCTTATAGTGAGTTCCTGTTTGTATATGGGGTTATCAACGTGAACCAGAATAGTGCCGCCAGTTTTACCTATCATTCTGGCTTTTTTGGCTATTTTGCCCAGTTCTTTATTCCAGACATCGTAAAGAGCGTAAGTTTCGTTATTTATGCCGTATTGGGCAAGCAGTTTTTTTACTATATCTTTTGCCGGAGTTAACATTAAAACACCAAATTATTTTGTGATTAAGTGGTTAAGTGATTAGGTGGTTTGTTAAGGATTTTGCTAATCACGTAACGACTAATCACTGTTTTTTAGACTCTCATCGGCATAACTACACAGATATAATCATCATCGCCGGAGCTTTTAAGTATACAGGCATCAATAGGGCCGCTTAGTTCCAGGTCCACTTTTTCTTCTCCGATATTTCTAAGTATGTCTATTACATAAGTCGGGTTAAACGCTATATCAATGTTCGGCCCGTTGTAAACCATATCCATATCCACTTCGCCGCTGCCGAGCCCCTGTACCTGAGCGGAAATTCGCAGTACATTTTTATTGAAAGAGAATTTTACTGCTCCGCCTTTTTCCTGGGTTATAAGAGATATCTGTTTGGTTGAACTTAAAAGGGTTTTTACATCAATGGGTATTTTATGCTGGTGTTTTTTCGGTATAACCTGTTCATAATTCGGGAACTCGCCGTCAACCAGCCTGGAAATAAGCGTGATATCTTTCATTTTAAAAGACGCCTGGTTGTCTGTCATGCTGATTTTAACATTTTCATCTTCATCTATGGAAAACAGGCGCGTTAATTCATTAATAGCTTTGTTAGGGATAATAGCTTTTGCGGTAATTTTGCTGGAAATCCCGTTTCTTGAAATATACGCTAAACGCCGGCCATCTGTAGCAACCGCTTTAAGGTTATTCTGTTCAATTATGAAATATAAACCGGTAAGCACATATCTTGTTTCATCTGTTGAAATGGCAAAAGAAGTTTTTTTGATTATTTCTTTCAGAAGCTTTGTTTCAATAGTAATAGCTTTTTCTTCTAAAAATTCCGGAAGTGCGGGAAAATCTTCTTTGGGTGTACCGGAAAGAACAAAATGTGATTTGCCTGATTTTATATCCACCTGATGTTTATCATCTGTTTTAATTTCTATTTCCTGATTTGGCAGTTCCCTTAAAATACTGCCGAACCTTTTTGCCGGAATAGTAATACCGCCGCCTGTTTTTACTTTACCTTCTATAAAACAACTTACCGCAATTTCCAGATCTGTTGAAACCAGTTTTATCTGGCTATTTTCTGAACCGTCGTTACTCTTTACTACTTCAATTAAAAAATTTGATAATACCGGTAATGTAGTTTTTGTTGAAACTGCCGTTTCAACAATTTGAATCCCTCTTAATAGTGTTTCTTTGTTTACTTTAATATTCATATATATAGCCTCCTTAGTAGTAGTTCTGTGAATATTGTGGAAAACTTACTATTTTTTAAGTTATACTCTCAAAAAAATCAATAATCACGCCGGACTTAAAGTGAATTGTGATGTTAATACAGCGCCAAGTTATTAGTTTTGTTAGCCCTGCCCGCCATCTACTAACAGGTTAAGGGCCTCATTAACAATCTGTTAACAAAAAATCTATTCTTCTTCTTTCTTTATTTCTTCAACAATTTTATTTATATTGGCCGCAAAGAACGGGTCTGTATTTATCATGGTTTTTATCTTATTCCAGGCATGCAATACAGTTGTGTGGTCTTTGCCGCCGAATGCCTCGCCTATTTCTACCGTAGAACGTTCAGTAAGAGACCGGGCCAGATACATGGCAATCTGGCGCGGGAACGCTACTTCATCGGTACGTTTTTTAGAGCGCATTTCCTTTGTATCTATGTGATATACGCCCGCCACAACTTTTTGAATTATTTCAATGGTTATAGGTTTTTGTATTTCTTCACGGCTTATGATGTCAATTAAAATTTCTTTCGCTGTATCTACCGTTAAAGGCGTGCCGGTAAGCGATGAAAATGCCACTATTCTTATAAGTGAACCTTCAAGTTTTCTGATATTTGTTTTTATCTGGCTGGCCAGGAAAAGAATTACATCATCCGGGACGAAAATCTTTTCGCCTTCAGCTTTTTTGCGTAGTATAGCAATTCTGGTTTCCAAATCCGGCGGTTTTACATCCGCTATTACGCCCCATTCAAAACGGCTAATAAGGCGCTCTTCCAGGTTCTGCAGTTCTTTCGGCGGCCTGTCGCTGGTGATTACTATCTGTTTTCTGAAATCATAAAGCGCGTTGAATGTATTGAAAAATTCTTCCTGAGAGCGCTGTTTCTCGGTTAAAAACTGAATATCATCTATAAGCAGGCAATCCAGGTTTCTGAATTTGTTTCTGAAACTTGCCGGTTTCTGATACGTTAAAGATTCAATGAACTCATTAATAAATTTTTCGGAGGTAATATATAAAAGTTTTGCTTTCGGGTTATTTTTAAGAATTTTATTGCCGATAGCGTGCAGTAAATGCGTTTTTCCCAGGCCCACTCCGCCGTAAAGGAAAATAGGGTTATATTCTTTTCCGGGATTATTGGCTGCGGCATGGCAGGCGGCCTTGGCAAACCTGTTGGAAGGGCCTTCTATGAAATTTTCAAAAGAATATTTCGGATTAAACGAAGTTTCAAGAATTTCCTGTACATCCGATTCTTCTTCCTGAGGTTTTTGTTCTTCGGTGCGCTTAAGGATAGGTTCCAGATCCTGCATGTGTACAAAAGAAATAGCTGTATCTTTAATTCCCGTTAATTCGCTTATCATACTTTCAATATTTTCTTTATGATGAAGCTTTATCCAGTTTGAAAAGAACTTATTAGGGACCTGAATAACAAATTTTCCGTTTTCAAAAGAGACGGGAGAGATAGGCTTTATCCACAAATCAAACGATTCCTGGCTGAGCTGAACCTTAAGAAATTCTGTGATTTTATCCCAAATTTGGTTGATTTCCATGCTAATGCTGAGCTTTTAGAGAGTTATCCACAAGATTGCTAACAGCTGTGGATAAGTTATAACCAGCCTGTTAGTGTTAGATTTTAGTATTCTTTTACCATGTTTTGTTATATTATCATTTGTTTTAATAGATTTTATAACAAAATCAGCGGTAAATCATTCTATCAAATTGATTATTTCAAGTCAATAGCATGGATAAAAAAGACTAAAGTCAGGATTTATTGGCTAAAAGGCGGGTAAGCTCTAAAAATTGCACCAGCGAAACAGCCTCAGGCCTTAAGGAAGGGTCTATGCCGGCTTTATGCAGTATTTGTGTAAGTTCAGTTTTTGGAAAGTTAAGAGCATCGGAAAGCGGATTAATAATGGTTTTTCTGCGCTGTGAAAAGGCAGCTTTTACAAGCTCAAACATTTTTCCGGCAATGGCACGGTCCTTGACGGAGATTTTCTTTCTGGTAAACTTTAAAACTATGGATTCCACATCCGGCACGGGGTCAAAACAACTGCTGGATACGTTGAATAACTTTTCCGGCACGGAATAAAACTGTGTACAAATACTTAAAAAGCCGTAATCTCTGCTGCCGGGGCCGGACAAGATGCGTTCCCCCACCTCTTTCTGCATCATGAAAACGGCGGTGGTCCAGCTCTTGTTTGAAAGCGCCTTCCTTATTATAGGGGAAGTCACACTGTAAGGCAGGTTGGATATGAATTTGAGATTTGAAATTTGAGATTTGAAATTTCTTATAGGCCAGTCCAGAAAGTCTGTTTCAATAATTTCAATGTTAGTTTGATCTTTAAATTTTTCCTGCAGGCGCCGGGTGAGATAGGTATCTATTTCCAGGCAAACCAGTTTATTTACCTGCGGGGCTATCAGAGCGGTCAGGACGCCTTTGCCGGGGCCAATTTCAATAACGGTATCTTCCGGCGTGAAACTCCCGCCTTTAACAACGTTTTCGGCAACGGTTTTATCAATAAGATAATGCTGAGAAAATTTTGGTTTGTGCATGGAAGTAATGCTGTGTAACGGGAATTAAGGGGACGGATTATTTAAAATTTATAAATTGCAGGGGAATGGGGTACTTTTTTTCGCGCACAAAAGATATAACTGTCTGTAAATCATCTTTGCTTTTGCCGGAAACCCTTATTTGTTCGTCCTGAATAGCGCACTGGACTTTGATGTTAAGGGCTTTTATGTCTTTTACCATTTCTTTTGCCAGTTCTTTTTCTATACCGCAGACAATATTGTTTGTTTCTCTGGCTTCGCCGCTTAAATTGGTTTCAGTTTTTTTAACAGACAAAGATTTTGGGTCCACTCCGCGCTTTGCCAGCTTGGACCACATCACCTGCTTTATCTGTTTGAGCTGAAAATCTGAAGCGGAAAACAAGGTGACGGTTTTATCCGTGCGGTTAAGCTCAATTTTTGAATTGGACCCTTTTAAATCAAACCTGACGGAGATTTCGCGCATAGCGGTGTTTACAGCGTCGTCTACCGCCTGTAGGTCTACATTTGACACTATATCAAAACTGAAATCTGATGCCATTTATGCTCCTGCAAAAATTAAAGTGTGCAGAATTAATTATTCGTCTTTTGCTTCTACTTTTACATCGTTATCTTTTACGAATTTTTTAATTTCTTCAATAGCTTCAATGCAAAGTTTGGCTTTTGAAAGGCCCATGGATAAACCATACCTGTCATTTTCGTCACGTTTAATCTGGATTACCGGCCTTTCTTTGAACGTCGTAAACTCTACTATCATTGTTTCCTCCCGCTTAAGGTGCTGCGGTTTAAAACCGCAGATTATTTTGCTTCAAGGCATATATTGTATGTATTTTAAAGATTTTCGTCAAGAAGTATTTTTTTGAAACGGCTTGCCCTGAGCGAAGTCGAAGGGTTTTTCTTTTCGAAATGGTTTCTACAAGTTTTGTTGATGTTTTTCCTGCGGAACGTTTAAATAAAACGGGGTTTTCAAAACTCCTCACCCGCTTTAGCGGGATCGTCAGACAGTTGAAAACCCTATTCGTTTTATTTAAACTAAAACATAAATAACTTACGAAACCATTTCGGTAGCTTTTTTAGATTCAAAAACAAAAAAGGTGTCATCCCCGAAATGAATTTGATCGAGGATCCAGTTGTTGTCTTTGCGGGCAGTTACCACATTCGTGCCTGCTGATACACGATAAGAAGTGTAGCAGGCCAGTATCCCGGTGGCAACTTATAAAAGGACAAACCGGGATTGCGATACAATTGAGTGTTGGGAAAGAAGCAATCCCGTGTAGTTTTATTCTTCGAGTGAAGTTCGCCATAAGCTTGTTGAACGAGTCGAGAAGAAGTCTTTGTTCTTTTTTGAAACAGTTTTCCCGTGATTTGTTACAATTTTTACCTTTAAACTACAGGTACCGGTTCATTAAACCTAAATTTTCAAAACTTGCGGCCAGAAACAGGCCGCTTCGGACAGTTAAATTTTACTGTTAAATCCAGCTTAAAATCATTGATGTCACTTAAAAATCGTTTCATTGGTTTTTGTAAGTCAAAGAAAGAATGTAAAAGAGAAAACATCACTATGAGTAATGTGCTTGCGTCATCTTATAAAAGGAGAAACAAGCAATAACTTTCGAAACCATTTCGGGTTTATTTTAGATTCAAAAAAAACAGGGTGTCATTCCCTGACGATTCTGAAAGGGAATCCATAGGAAAATAAAACAGTGGATCTCCGGGTCTTTGAAGGGATTTAATGGAATGCCCGAAGATGACAGAACTACTTGGTGTCATCACCGAAACGGTATGGGTTGGTGATCCATATATAAAACAAAAACAGGATAAATCCTGTTTTTGTTAAGTTATTAAATTAATGTTATTGTGCTCAGTATCTTCATTTAGAATAATACAAGCTGCTATAAATACAAAAATATCTACAGAATAACCCACAATATTTGAAATTACCATAATAACATTACCAGGCACACTGTAAAAATAATATTTCAATAAATATGGCAACATTGTTTCAACCAATAACAAACTTATTAAGGGAATAGACACAATAAAATTCTTTACAAGAAAAACAATGCCTTGTTTAACAGCTTCAACAAAGAATATGTTTTTTATAAATATAAATGGTAAACAATATATAAATAGTATTTGTATAAAACAGTATATTAAGCTACGAAAAACAGGGACATATACTGGTGAAGTGATCACAAATACATACTTCATAAATATGTTTATAAAAACACTGAATGGTAACATTAAAACAGAATTAAAGATAAATATTTGCAAAACTGGTTTGAAATATATGCCACCAAATATAGAAAAAGACCTGATAGTTGCACAACCATCAATTAACCTGTCAGCCAATATGCCGAATGTTGAGTTTGTAAAATAAACTGTGTAAACGGCTATAATCTTATATATAATTTAATGGGAGGAGATTATGGCCGAAATCAGGGACGAGCTTTTAGAAGAGTTGTTGAAAGAGTACAAGAATCCGGAAG
>Ga0208977_1000242_pt1 | contig 55673 bp, 50 predicted proteins | sample RifOxyA2_FD_184030 | JGI IMG/M metagenome (GOLD analysis project Ga0208977, IMG submission 184030) | Groundwater microbial communities from Rifle, Colorado - Rifle Oxygen_injection A2 (SPAdes) | ecosystem: Environmental > Aquatic > Deep subsurface > Groundwater | place: Rifle, Colorado, United...
TGACGAAGCCATTTTAAAGCTACTGTATTTGGCGATGAAACTTGCTTCAAGAAAATGGACTATGCCTTTTCGTAATTGGGGCCAGGTTTTGAGTCAGTTTGCGGTAATGTTTGAGGACAGGGTTCCAGCGGAGTATTTATGAATAGATTAACCGTTTACACAAATTACTTGACAGACTCGCGAAATCTGATAAAAACACATCTCAAGATTAGATTTTAATGACAATCCTGAATCTATCTCTGTTAATATTTCTCTCCTTTATAGCTTTATACTTAATCTACCGTTTTAAAGATAAAATTGCACTTTACTGGCTTCTGTTTAATCTTCTGCTATCCGTATTCTTGCTTCATTATTTTCTAAATTTCATCTCTCTTGTAATTATAATTTCCTTGTTTTTCTCTTTAATTGTTTATATTGTCTATACATGTTATGCCTGGGAAAGAAAGAGCAGACTAATAAAATGAAAATCCTTATTGCCGGCCCCGGAGCCATGGGGTGCCTGTTCGCGGGCCTTCTTTTGAAAAGTAACGAAGTCTCTCTTTTTGATTACAACGCTAAAAGAGCTGCCAGGTTAAATAGAAATGGCATAAAAATATCCGGCTTTTCAAACATTCGCTTTAAAATCAGAGTTATTACAAAAACCTCCCCTATTGAACATTTCGACCTGGTATTACTACTGGTTAAATCACAATCCACTTCTCAAGCCTTGCAGGATATAAATAAATTCTTAGATAGAAACACTTACCTGCTTACTCTGCAAAACGGTTTAGGAAATGTAGAAATCATATCCAAATATGTATGCGACCACATAAAAGGACTTAATAAAAAACACTTACTTGCCGGTACAACTGCTTTAGGTGCAACCTTAAAAGATCCAGAAAATATTATCCATTCAGGTGCAGGACTAACAACCATTGGATTCATTGAAAAAAATACTAGTAACTCGTCCTTTTTAGTTAGTTTAAAAACTGTTTTCGAAAAATGCGGTATTAAAACATCAATCACCAGGAATATTTATACTACCCTTTGGTCAAAACTTATCATTAACTCAGCCATTAACCCCATAGGCGCAATTTTTAGAGTATCAAACGGCGAACTACTAAAAAACAAATCTATTAAACAACTTCTTTTTTCCACCGTACGTGAATCTTACTCAGTAGCATTAAAGCTTGAAATCAAACCTCTTTACTCAAATCCGGAATTAAAAGTAGCTCAAACCTGCAAAAAAACATCTAAAAACCAGAATTCCATGCTTCAGGACATTTTAAAGGGAAAACAAACCGAAATTGATAATATAAATGGCGCCATTATTACGCTTGCACTAAAAAATAAAATTGAAACGCCTGTAAACAAAGTCTTGTATTCACTAATCAAACGGCTGGAGACAGATACAAAATGAATTCCAATTCTACAGAGATTTTAAAAAGGTTAAAGAAGCATTATCCGGAAGCAAAAATTGCCCTCAATTATTCCAGCCCGATTGAAATTCTGGTAGCCACTATTCTTTCAGCCCAATGTACTGACAAACAGGTAAATAAAGTTACTGAAGCCATATTTAAAAAATATAAATCTGCAAAAGATTATGCTTCTGCAGACATCAAAGAATTTGAACAGGAGATAAAATCAACAGGATTTTATCACAATAAAGCAAAAAATATTGTAGAATCCGCAAAAATCATTGTTACAAAGCACGGCAGGAAAGTACCTGATACAATGAACAATCTCCTTACTCTTCCAGGAGTGGCCAGAAAAACCGCAAACATTGTTCTTGGTAATGCATATAATATTGTTGAGGGTATTCCTGTAGACACTCATGTTAAACGGCTATCCCAAAGACTGGGATTGTCAAATGAAAGCAACCCGGAAAAAATTGAACAGGATTTAATGCATTTGTTTAAAAAAAAACAATGGTATAAGCTATCCTATTTGCTTATTGAACACGGGAGGAATACTTGCAACGCTAAAAAACCTCTTTGCGACAAGTGCTTCTTAAAAGATATCTGCCCAAAAAAAGATTATAAATGAAACAACTTAAACCTTCCTTTTTTACCCGTGACACAATTACCGTATCTAAAGCCCTGCTGGGCACATATCTGGTTTCTAAAATCGGAAAACACAAAACAGTCTGCCAAATTACTGAAACTGAAGCCTACTGTGGTACTACTGACCCTGCCTGCCACGTTTATAAAAGTAAAATCACTGAAAGAAATAAAGTCCTTTTTTCAGCTCCTGGGACTATCTATGTCTATTCAATCTACGGCATGTACTGCTGTCTCAATTTTGTGGCTCATAAAAAGAGCTTTGCCGGCGGTGTTTTTATACGTGCGGCAAAACCGGTTTCAGGTATTCCTCTAATGAAAAAAAGAAGAACCACCGATTCGGAAAGCGCCCTGACTGACGGCCCGTCAAAGCTTTGTATTTCATTAGGCATAAACAAAAAACAAAACACATTGAATTCCTGTCTCAAATCAAGCCCCATTAAACTCTTTAAAGGCCCTAACCTATCGGCTAAACAGATAAAATCCGGGCTCCGCATAAACATAGATTATGCCGGTAAAGCAAAGCATTGGCCCTGGCGATTCTACATAAAAAGCAATTAATAATTATTTTTGACTTTGTATACCGAAATCTTATATAATTTAGACATTATAAATTCTGCATAAACTCATCCGGAGGAATTCAAAATGTGTCCAGCAGTCCCGTCAGATCTTGAGATAGCACAATCCATAAAGTTAAAACCCATAACCGAAATTGCCAAATCAGCCGGTATTAAAGATGATGAAATAGAGCTTTACGGCAATAATAAAGCAAAAATAAAACTTGATATATTAAACAGAGTAAAAAACAACAAACAGGCGAAATATGTTGATGTTACCGCTATCACGCCTACTCCGTTAGGGGAAGGAAAAACAGTAACAACTATAGGTGCTTCCTTAGGCCTGGCAAAAATAAACAAAAACGTAATTACCTGCATCAGACAGCCGTCGCTTGGCCCTGTTTTCGGTATTAAAGGCGGAGCTGCCGGCGGAGGTTACTCACAGGTTCTTCCCATGGAAGAATTTAACCTGCATCTCACAGGTGACGTACACGCCATAAGCCTGGCCCATAACCTGGGTATGGCGTTTTTAAATAATGCATATTTCAGGAAACAGTTTGATTTTGACCAGAAAAGAATGCTCTGGAGATATGTAGTAGACATCAGCGACCGCTTTTTAAGAAATATAGTTATAGGGCTTGGTACTGCTGATGATGGCGTGCCGTTACAAACAGGTTTTGATATCTCCGTTGCCAGTGAATTGATGGCAATCCTCGCACTTACTACTGACCTTAAAGACTTAAGAAAGCGCATAGGCAAAATGGTTATGGCTTTTACAAGAGATGACAAGCCGGTTACCGCAGAAAATATTAAAGTTGCCGGCGCCATGACGGCCTTAATGATGGAAACTATAAAACCCACACTTCTTCAGACAACCGAATACACGCCCTGTTTTGTGCACGCCGGCCCGTTTGCAAACATAGCTCACGGTAATTCTTCAATAATAGCTGACCAGATTGCTGTAAAACTGGGAGATTATGTTGTTACAGAATCCGGCTTCGGCGCGGATTGCGGTATGGAAAAATTTATGAACATCAAATGCAGGTACTCCGGCATCACACCGAACTGCGTTGTAATGGTTTGTTCAATAAGAGCTTTAAAAATGCATAGCGGTAAGTTTAAAGTAGTAGCTGGCAAACCGCTTGATGCTGGTTTAACCAAAGAAAATATACCTGCCATTGAAGAAGGTATATCAAATCTGCAGAAGCAGATTGAAAATGTATTACTTCACGGAGTACCTGTAGTAGTAGCCATAAATAAATTCTCCAGCGATACTGATAACGAAATTAAATACGTTCAAAAAAGGGCTCTTGAATTCGGAGCAGAGGCAGCAGTTTTAAGCGAAGTGTGGGAAAAAGGCGGCAACGGCGGGAAAGACCTTGCCCAGGCTATTGTAAAAGCCTGTGATAAACCGGCAAAATTCCAGCACCTGTACCCGCTGGATATATCAATCAAAGATAAAATACATACAATTGCAACCAAAATATACGGAGCAAAAGACGTTCAATATACACCTTTAGCAGAAGAAAAAATTAAACTATTCACTGCTTCCGGCTGGGACAAACTGCCTATTTGTATGGCGAAAACGCATCTATCTTTATCCCATGACCCGACATTAAAAGGCAGACCGTCAGGCTTTACACTTCCTATCAGAGATATCAGAGCCTCAGTAGGAGCAGGTTTTCTTTACCCGCTTTGCGGTGAAATGAGAACCATGCCGGGATTACCTTCAGTACCGGCCGGCACAAAAATAGACATTGATGAAAACGGCAGAATAGTCGGACTTTTCTAACATTCTAAAACCAATTATGCTTGATTACACCAAATACAGACTAAAACCGGACCAGGAAATACTGGATATTTTAAAAGATAAAACCAGCATTTTCCTCGTTTCCTGTAAAAAATGCTTCCGCGAATTCACCCATGAAGACGGTGAAACCGAAGAGTGTTATATCCTGCCTAAATTCCTCAAAGACAATAATAAAAAGTTTACCGGTTGTGTTGACCTTGATTTCCTTTGCAATTCTCATCATAACGCAAAGATACTGAAAGATATCGATTTCAAAGGAGCTGAAGCAGTAGGTGTGCTTTCCTGCGGTTTAGGGATAGCCCTGGCGGCGCAAACCATAGAAAAGCTGCCAGTATATGCTATCGCAGATACTATTCCTCAGGCGAATAATAATACCTGTGAAACCGCTTATCATGGCATCGCTTTAACTGCACAAAAATGCGCGGCCTGCGCCCAATGCTATTTAAATGTTACCGGAGGTATTTGTCCGATAGTTGATTGTTCAAAAAGCCTGTTAAACGGCCAGTGCGGGGGAGCAAAAAACGGCAAATGTGAAGTGAAGGGGAAAGACAATTCAACAAAAGACTGTGCCTGGGAAAAAATATATAACCGCCTTTCTGTTCAAAAATCACCGGATAATAACACAGCAATAAATATTAGAAATTATGCCAAACCTGCCGTAGAATTCATAAACAAACTCTCAAATGCTAACCTTGAAAAAAGAAACCAGGGTTTCTACGGCGGATTACATCCTTTTGAAAACAAAGATACTACAAACGAAAAACCAATTTCATCTTTTCCGGAACCGGAGACAGTATCCATACTGCTTTCACAGCACACGGGAGCAATCTGCGAACCTCTGGTAAAATCCGGCGATACTGTACAATTTGGTCAGAAAATCGGCGACTCAAATTCATTCATATCAGCACCCGTTCACTCAAGCGTCAGCGGCAAAGTCATTTCAATTGAAGAAGCCCTGCATCCGGCAATTCAGAAAAAAGTAAAAGCTGTCATTATTAAAAATGATTTTAAAAACACACAACACGAAAGCGTAAAACCTGCCGTAAATATTGAAGCTTTATCAAAAGAAGAATTAGTAAACATAATCCGCGAAAAAGGTATTGTGGGGTTAGGCGGCGCCATGTTTCCTACACACGTCAAACTTAAACCTCCGAAACCCGTAGATACTCTGCTTATAAACGGCTGTGAATGTGAACCTTATTTGACAGCTGACAATAGAGTTATGATAGAACATGCCCGGGAAGTAATTTCTGGAATTCAAATACTTGAAAAAATCCTTGGAACAAAACAAACCCTAATAGCTATTGAAGATAATAAACCTCAGGCCGTAGAGGCAATGAAGACGCAGACAGGTTCAAGCATAACTGTTTCAACCCTGCCCTCAAAATACCCGCAGGGCGCTGAAAAAGTGCTTATTAAAAAGACGTTGGGCAGAGATGTACCTGCCGGAAAAATACCGCTGGATGTAGGCGTAGTTGTTACAAATGTCAGCACAGCCTTATCTGTTTATGATGCTGTTTACAAAGGAACGCCTTTAATTGAAAGAATTATCACTATAAGCGGGAAAAACTGCTCAAAACCCGGGAATTATAAAGTTAAACTCGGGACCCCGTTACAAAACATATTAAAACACTGTTTTGATAAACCTGCAGATACAAACACAGAAATTAAAATGGGTGGCCCCATGATGGGTATTTTGCAGCCTTCAATAGAAACTTCAATTATTAAAGGTACTACGGGTATCATCACCGTTGATAAAAAAGTTGTTGAACCTGATACACAAAGGTCTTGCATAAAATGCGGCAGATGTGTAGACGCCTGCCCTATGGAATTATATCCGTTATTCTATGCCTATTGTTCATCAAAGAATAAACTGGAAGATAATGAAAAATATGACGTGGCAGCCTGCATTGAATGCGGTTCCTGTGAAAATATCTGTTCATCAAAAATTGCACTAACATCCATAATCAAACAATCGAAACGTATTATTGCATCAAAAAAGGTATCTTAATATGCTTGTAACCCAGCTCAAATCCAAAGAAGAACTTCTTACGATTATTAAAAAACCGGCCTTTGTAATAAAATGCACCGGCTGTAAAGAAGTTCTTTTCCCGGTAACTGAAATTGATGAATTCCTGAAAACTGCAGAAATAACCGTATCTGACATTATTTCAACCGATTATATATGTAATACAGATTTTGCATTGAAGTTGTCAGAAAAATATAAATCTGAAATTTCTAATTCCTTAAATATTATTGTTTTTTCCTGCGGTATTGGAGTACAGTCAATCAGCGCTTTATTGGAAAACAAAAAAGTCATTTCCGGCTGTGATACACTTTACATAAACGGATTCCAGGGTTTAAACACCAGAGAAAACAACTGCCGGCAGTGCGGACAGTGTTATCTCAGCGAAACCGGCGGAATTTGCCCCATAACAGCCTGCAGCAAAAGCCTGCTTAACGGCCAGTGCGGGGGTGCAAAAAACGGTAAATGTGAAGTAAGCAAAGAAATGGAATGCGGATGGGAAAGAATATACAAACGCCTTGAATTGATAAAAGAAACCCAAAAATTAACCGGTGACATAAAGGTCCGGGACTATTTAAAATTACTGTAAAAAGGTGAAAACATGAAACTAAAAGAACTTTTCAACTCCGGGAAATTTGTTCTAACATCCGAAGTCGGCCCGCCAAAGGGCTGGAACATTGACAAAACTATCCATGAAGCAGAATCACTCAAAGGCATTGTAGACGCAATTAACGTAACAGACAACCAGTCTTCGGTTATGAGGTTTGGTTCTCTTGCTGCCTGCCACTTAATAAAAGATAAAGGCATTGAACCGGTTTTTCAGGTTACCTGCAGAGACAGAAACCGACTGGCCCTACAGTCCGATATTTTAAGCGCTGCAGGCCTTGGCATTGAAAACATGTTGTTGTTAACGGGTGACCATACAACCCTAGGTGACCATAAAGATGCAAAACCCGTCTTTGATCTGGATTCAGTATCCTTAATTCATACAATCAAGAAACTCGAAAGCGGCGTTGACCTGGCAAATAACAAATTAGACGGTGAACCGCCAAAATTCTGCATAGGGGCAGTAGTTTCTCCATGTGCAGAACCTTTGGAACCGCAGTTAATGAAAATGGACCGCAAAATAAAAGCCGGTGTAGAGTTTTTCCAGACCCAGGCGGTTTACGAAACGGACAAATTTGCTAAATTCATGGAAAAAGCCAAAAACTCCGGCATACCAGTTATGGCAGGAATTGTTATACTTAAATCAGTAGGAATGGCAAAGTTCATGAATGAAAATGTTGCCGGCATACATGTTCCTGATAATCTAATAGAAGAGTTAAAAAAAGATAAAGAAAAAACAAAATCCGGTCAGACAGGCATAGAAATTGCCGCGCGTTTAATAAAAGACCTTAAACCTTATTGCCAGGGCATACATCTTATGCCGCTGGGCTGGGATGATAAAGTCCCGCAAATCCTAAAATTATCGGGGTTAATCTAATGGCAGAAAACAGCAATAATGAAAGGCGCAGGTTTGATAGAGTAGATGTTTCCGGTACAGTAAAAATTACTGCACCCATAAGTATTTCAAGCAATCAGGGTGATTTTTACGGAATACTTGTAAATATCAGCATTGGCGGTATGGGGGTTGAACTAAATGAGAAACTGCAACTTCAAAGCATACACGTGTTTTCTTTTACACTAAACCATAAATATGAAATAAAGTTAAAAGGCCAGGTAAAGTGGTTTTTGCAGAAAGACAAAGCGTATCTTCATGGCATAGAATTCACGAAAATCGGGTTTTTTACAAAACTTAAACTGAAAAAATATCTAAATGAATCGTTATCCAGCTAATGCATAAATATCTTGATCAAAGTTTAGACAAATATCTCAATGACTTGGCTTCAAACCAGCCTGCTCCCGGCGGCGGCAGCGCCTCTGCCCTTGCGGCTTCTACGGGAATATCCCTTTTTTTAATGGTTGCAAACTTCACTTTAAACAAAAAAGGATATGAGGTGTGCCAGGAAGAAGTTAAAAAAATAGTAACCACGCTCTCTGAATTGAAAACAAAAATGAATATACTTATTGACGAGGACGTAATTGTTTACCAGCAGGTTTCTCTTGCTTATAAACTGCCAAAAAACACAGAAGAAGAAAAAAACACAAGGGCTTCCGCCATAGAATCAGTTTCAAAAACTGCTATGTCAGTACCCTGGAAAATAATGGAAGGCTGTCTCGATGCTGCACCTTATGCCAGTAGATTATCGGAAATTGGCAATAATAATTTAATCAGTGATATTTACTGCGGTGCAGAATTCATTCAATCAGCGTTCAACTCAGCTGTTTGTAACATTGAAATAAACTTGAAAAACATAAAAGACAGTTCTTTTGTTTCCCAGCATAGAACCATTTATTCAAACAAAAGCAAACTTATAAATTCTCAAATATCTGTTATTTTGAAGAAAACCGGCGGTTTTATCGCTTTCTAGGGGAGATAAGACAAATGGGCTACAATTTTCTGTCAACATTTTTATCAATTGTCACGCTGCTGCTTTTGACCTTTGTTCTTGTCAGGCAGAAAAAAACTGTCTTACACTACGAATTTGGATTAATTCTTCTGGTTCTTGCCTTTGCTTTTTTTGCAAAACATATGAGCTTTACTGAAACAACTTTAGAAAATATAACCAAATGGGAAAGGATCATTCATAGCGCCAACGTTTTATTCGCTGCTACGCTGGTTCTTTTCTGCTATAACCTCACCCGCGACAAATTTAACATCACCTTCGGAATAATATCGTACATTACAGCAGCGATATTGATCTTAATAATAAATTCAAAATACGGAATAGCAGGAATAGAAAATGTTAATCCAATAAAATATCACACTGGATCCTTATATCCCGTCACAAGAATACCTTTATTATTTGTTTTGTTTTACAGTTTATATGAAGTCATAAGAGCATCCATTATTTCAAAAGGACTGAAAAAGCTTCAGCTGCAATACATAATTCTAAGCCTTATACTTTTTCTTATAGTCGGTATGGTTTACGGCTTACTCATGCCCTTAATGGGAAACTGGCAATCCACTCTTTATGCAATGATTCTGAACTTCTTTCCTTTAATAATTATAACCTATGCGCTTTCACCCAGATTGCTCAGCACTAAAATTGTTTTTTACAATTCCTTTAAATATATATTAATTGCTATTGTAATGATTGTTTGTGATACACTTATTTCCAGTAGTTTTAAAATACATCACACTTTTTCTCTTATCATAACCATGGTACTAACTTCGATTGTTTACTTTCCACTCTTCACAAAAAACTCCTTCTCTCATATAATTGAAAACATTGTTTTGAGAAAACGCCTGGAATACCAGAGCCTGCTGGTTGAAACCTCGGCTGCTGTGGTAAAAATACTGGATGTTTTTCAGTTGCTTGATTTTACGGTAAGCTCCCTTTACAGGGCTTTAAAAACAGAAAAAATAGGCATATTCCTTACTGAAACCATACAAAATAAAACAATGCTTAAACTCCACGCCAATAGAGGCCTTAATAACCTTAAAACCGGATATATCTTCAACCAAAAACTCATAACCCTTTTCACTTCAAAAAAATCCACTTTAATTATTGATTCCTCTTTTAACAGGCTTTCAAATAACGAATCAGAAGAATACAAGGAAATAATTACTGAACTAACCCAATTTGGTACCATGCTGGTGCTTCCGATTATAAATAAAAGTGAACTAATAGGCATTATAACTTTTGACCAGAAAAAATCTACGGGCGACTTTTTTGATATCCAGGACATTGAAATTCTTGAAAGCCTTGCAGTAAATCTGGGTATTGCCATATCTAATGCCAGGCTATATAAAGAACTGGATGACACCTACTTAAGAATTACCCGTGCTTTATCGCTTGTGTTAGAAACCAAAGACTCCTACACGGTCGGCCATTCCGACAATGTAACAAAATATTCGCTTATCATCGCAAAAAAACTCAATCTTCCTGAAACCGAGATTGTAAAAGTTGCCCAGGCATCCATGCTTCATGACCTCGGCAAGATTGGTGTTCACGATTACATTCTTGAAAAACGCACAAAGCTTACTCCCGAGGAGTGGGAAGAGATTAAACTACACACAATAAAAGGCGCAAAAATTCTTGATTCACTGCCATTTTTAAAAGAAGTTTCCTCCATAGTCAAACATCACCACGAACACTTTAACGGCAATGGGTACCCGTCACATCAAAAGGGAAATGAAATCCCACTGGGATCGCAGATACTTGGCATTGCAGATGCTTTTGACGCTATGACTACCGAACGCCCCTATAAATCAAATAAACTCGGCATAGAAGATGCCATAAACGAACTTATCAAAAACAGCGGCACGCAGTTTAATCCAGAAATAGTAAAACTTTTTATTGAATCTATAAGAGACAACCCTAATATACTCACAAGTAAAAAAATAATGCAAGGAGAAATGTAAGCAATGACAGCACAATTAATTGACGGAGTAAAAATTTCTGAGATTATCAAACAGCAAACAAAAACAGAACTGGAAACTTTGGTAACCAAAACCGGCAGAAAACCTCTTTTATGCGCCGTACAAATAGGTGAAAATGCATCCAGTAAAGTCTATGTAAAGAACCAGAAAACTGCCTGCGAAGAGATAGGCATAGAGTACCGCCTCATTGAACTGCCGGAAGATACAACGGAAGAAAAAGCAATTTCAACATTAAATGAACTTAATAATGACAAATCCGTTACTGGTATAATATTGCAGATGCCTGTTCCCGCTCAAATAAATGTAAAAAAAGCACAAATTACCATAGCTCCGGAAAAAGATGTTGAGGGAATTACTCCTCCGAACTTAGGCAAACTGCTTTTTGCAGGAATGAATCCGATTGTTGCTCCCTGCACTGCTTTGTCTGTAATTGAGTGTATAAAATCTACCGGCATCGGGCTCAAAGGCAAAGAAACTGTAATTGTCGGCCACAGCGAAATAGTAGGAAAACCCGTTACCTTAATGCTTATTTCATCTTTAAATGAATCTGCCACACCGACTGTCTGCCACATTGCCACAAAAAACCTTAAAGAGCATACCCTCCGTGCGGATATTGTAATAGTAGCCGTAGGAAAACCGGGCCTTGTCAATGCTGATATGATTAAAGAAGGAGCCATTGTTATTGATGTCGGTATAAACAGGATACAGCAGAAGGATAGTTCAGGAAATCCTATAATTGATGAAAAAACCGGCAAACCTAAAATGAAAACTATAGGAGATGCGGACTTTGAAAGCATTTCAAAAAAAGCATCATTCATTACACCGGTACCTGGCGGTGTAGGAGCTGTAACTACCGTGCTTTTAACGAAAAACCTGCTCCACCTTTTTAAAATCCAATCCGGTGAACCTGTGTCCGCCTACAAGCTTATATAACCCTTTTGTAAAAGCAGTTATATTTCGCTATAATAAATTATTATGAAAATGTTAAATTTCGTCATAAAATTCTCTACTAATGGCAACTGCCAGACAGTGGAAATTACGGATAAAGTAAGTGCAGAACTTCAAAAATCCGGGCTTTCCAGCGGAATCCTGACAGTCTTTGTGCCGGGTTCAACCGGCGCTATTGCCACCATGGAGTATGAACCGGGCCTTGTAGAAGACACAGAAAAGTATTTTAAAGACCTTGTTAAAGAAAAAAACGCTTATAAACATGACATCAACTGCAAAACAGCTAATGCCAGCTCCCATTTAAGAGCTACTTTGATGGGCCCTTCATTAACAATTCCATTTGAAAACAGCAAAATGCAGCTGGGTACCTGGCAGCAGATAACATTTATTGAATTTGATAACCGATCCAGAGACAGAGAGATTATTATAAAAATCATAGGTCAATAAGAGGGCAATATGGTAAACCTTACAGAAACAACTGTTGCAATTGCCGCTACAACATTTATTGTAATACTCATCATTCTTGCAAAACTAAGCAAACAAATGGACGAATTAACAACAATAATGAAACAAATAATCAGAAAACTTGTTCAGCAGGATGAAACAAATAAATGGACTGAAACCTTACTAAAAGAAAAATTTGAAAAAGTGATAAATAAAATTGAAGAACAAACGAAATTAAATGGAAATAAATAAACCAATTCTTCAGGTAGCTCTGGACTTTGTAGATTTAAAACGCGCCATAACACTTGCCGGAGAGGCCCTTTCAGGAGGCTGTGACTGGATTGAAGCTGGAACGCCTCTTATTAAGTCTGAGGGTTTAAACTCGATACGCGAACTGCGCAGAAACTTCCCGCAGGCTGTTATAGTAGCAGATATGAAAATCATGGATGTGGGTAGAACAGAAGTAGAGATAGCCGCAAAAGCAGGAGCAAATATAGTATGCGTTTTGGGTTGTGCCCATATAGAGACTATAAAAGAATGCGTAGAAGCAGGTAAAAATTACGGCGCAAAAATTATGATAGACCTGCTTGAAGTAAAAAATCCTACAGAACTTATAAAAACTGCAGAGAAAATTGGCGTAGATTATATAGGTGTTCATATTCCTATTGATGAACAGATGACAGGAAAGATATCTTTTGAAATGGTTTCCAGAATAGCAAAAATAACGAAACTCCCTATTGCCATAGCCGGCGGAATCAATTCCTCCAACGCTGCAGATGCGGTAAAAGCCGGAGCTTCCATAATAATCGCCGGCGGCTCTATAACAAAATCTACAAATGCAAAAAAAGCGGCTTCGGAAATTAAGAGGGCCATTACAAACAGAATTAAAATAAAATCACAGGAATTTAACCGCGTAAAAACTCATGATGTACTTGATGCACTTAACAAAGTATCGGTAGCAAATATATCCGACGCTATGCACAGAGGACTTCCTGTAAATGGTTTAAAACCTTTGTTTACACCTGTTAAATTTTCAGGAAAAGCGATAACTGTCCGTACCTGCCCGGGTGACTGGGCAAAACCGGTACAGGCAATTGATTTGGCAAATCCCGGAGACGTTATTGTTATTGATGCCGCGGGTGCAGGCCCTGCCGTATGGGGTGAGCTTGCCACAACATCCGCTATGCAGAAAAAAATAGCCGGTGTTATTGTATATGGCGCCATAAGAGATGTTGCGGATATAAGGAAACTAAAGTTCCCTGCCTTTGCATCAGTTATTACGCCTCAGGCCGGGGAACCAAAAGGGTTGGGTGAAATAAATGTCCCCATTACCATCTCAGGAATAAAAATCATGCCCGGTGACTGGATTATGGCAGATGATGATGGTGTGATGGTTATACCCAGGGACACTGTTGTTGAAACAGCAAACCGCGCCATGGATATTTTAGAAAGAGAAAACCGTTTAAGAGTAGAAATAAAACGCGGTTCTACTCTTTCAAAAGTCACAAACCTGCTTAAATGGGAAAAGAAAAGCGGCTGTGAAGCCTGATTTACCGGAGAATATATTGAAATTCAATTCTGTACCAACCTCAGTAGGAAGCCTGCCCCATACATCGGTAGAAAAAGCTATGGAGCTTACTTTAAAATATAATCCGGAACTTCCGGCATGGCCGCAGTTGCCTAAAATTACTTTTAAAGAAAATATGTATGCGCAGTATGCAGAGGCATTCCCCGGAATTATTATTGATGAAAAAGAACAAAAAATCTTTGTAAACACTTCGGATGCTTTCAATAACCTTGAAAAGTTCTATGAACATTTTCTGGCTTCTGACTGGGATTACTTTGCTATTTCAAAACAATATTCATCAGGCTTTAACGCTTTTTTATCTCAACTGCCCGTTATTAACGCTTCTGCCGTAAAAATCCAGGTAACCGGCCCTTTAACCTACGGTCTTACTGTAAAAGATGAAAATGGTCAGGCCATTTTTTATAACGAACAGTTAAAAGATGTAGTAATAAAACACATCACTTCAAAATCTATCTGGCAGATAAAGAAAATACTGACCGCAAAACGGGAAATCCAGGCAATTATTGTTTCTCTGGACGAACCCTACCTGGCCGCCTACGGCAGTGCTTTCACCGCAATATCCCGCGAAGATGTAATTAATTCCCTTGGAGAAGTAATTCAAAACGTAAAAAACATCATTCCTTCGCTAAATACTAAAGCGGAAATACTTTTTGCCACACACTGCTGTGCCAATACGGACTGGTCAGTACTTATTGATGCTGGAGTAAATATTTTATCATTTGATGCATACGGCTATTTTGACAGCCTGCTTTTATATCGGGACAAGCTTAACAGCTTCATAAAAAACAACGGCATCCTTGCCTGGGGCATAGTACCAACCAGCGAAGAACAGCTGGCAAAAGAAAACGCAGATTCTCTGGCAAAAATAGCTGAAAATCATATTAAAACCCTTGAGACAAAGGGTTTTGACACAAATATAATCAGGAATCAAATGATACTTACGCCTGCCTGCGGTTTAGGCAGCTTGAGTGAAAAAACTGCAGAGTATGCGTTAAGTACTCTGTTTGATTTATCAAAAATACTTAAATAATATAAAGAGGTCAAAATGCATATCGGTATTATAACTCCAGGCGGAGATGCACCCGGAATGAACGCAGCCATCAGAGCAGTAGTCCGTTTAGGCGTAGCCCAGGGATACCAGATGACCGGTATCAATCTTGGATATTCAGGACTGTTGCTAAACAACTTAATACCTTTATCAAAAAGATCGGTAAGTGGAATAATTAACATCGGCGGGACCATTCTTAAAAGCTCGCGTTGTTTGGAGATACGTACGGATAAAGGCATAAAAAAAGCATCTTCAGTTTTAAAGAGCAACAAAATTGACTACCTTGTAGTAATCGGCGGTGACGGTACTCTTACAGCGGCCAATAAAATATCCAGAGAATCCGGGATACCCGTTATCGGCATCCCGGCATCCATAGATAATGATGTATATGGAACCGAAGAAACTATCGGTTTTGACACTGCCATCGATACGGCTAATGACGCCATAGACAAAATCCGCGATACGGCAATAAGCTTTGACCGGATATTTATAGTAGAAGTAATGGGCAGAGAGCATGGTTTTCTTGCTTTAAACATTGCCATGGCTTCCGGAGCAGAATTTGCATTCATACCAGAACAAAAACAAGACATAAATACCGTTTGCAAGAATCTCAAAAAAATGCAGGAATCCGGTAAAAAATCTATTATCATAATTTTTGCTGAAGGCGCCGGTGATGTTAATAAAACGGCAAAACAGATTGAACATAAAACAGGTTCATCCGTAAGGGTAAGTTCTTTAGGTTATATCCAAAGGGGAGGCAGTCCTTCCGCCAGATCCAGAGTTCTTGGCACCCAGTTCGGCAATCATGCCATTGGGCTCATAGCAAAAGGAAAGAAAAACAGAGTAGTGGTTACCACTGGATGCGAAATTACTGATATAGATATCAATGAAGTCATCAATAACGAAAAGAAAATAGATTTATCCCAGCTGGTTATAATAAAAAATGTAGCAATATAAATTTTACGGAGGTAGGAAATGAAAAGTTTTAAGATTGTTTCAGCAGTATTAGTTTTAGCATTAGGGCTTGGTGCCTGCGCCAGTACACCTAAAATCACCCGCACGGAAGCAGATAGCCAGATTGATTTAAGCGGCAACTGGAATGACACGGATTCACAGCTTGTATCCCAGGAAATGATAACTGACGCTTTTGCAAATTCATGGATTACCGATTTTACTACAAGCAAAAATGCTAAACCAAAACTGATTGTAGGTACAGTCCTGAATAAAAGTATTGAACACATCAATACTGAAACTTTCGTAAAAGATCTTGAGAGAACACTTACAAACTCCGGAAAAGTCAGATTTGTAGCTTCAAAAGAACAAAGAGACGAAGTGAGAGATGAACGCATTGACCAATCAAAAAATGCCAGCATGAACTCAGCAAAAAGCGCGGGTCAGGAATCAGGCGCAGACTATATGATTAAAGGACAGATAAATACCATTTATGATGAAGCCGGTAACACAGCATTAAAATACTATCAGGTGGAGCTTGAACTTATTGATTTGGCTAACAATGAAAAAGTATGGATAGGCCAGAAGAAGATAAAAAAAGTTGTAAAACGTTCAGGAACAAAGTTCTAAATCAAACCAGTCAACACTGTGATTACACAAAAACCATTCTAGGACATGGCTTTTCTAATTAGATAAAGGATGGCTTTTATAAACATGAAAAAAACAAGCAATTTAGCACGCATTTTACTTATACTTGCAGCAGGAATGTTACTTCTTGCTTCCTGTGCCACCAATACAGGATATTATGATACTCTAAATATGCTGGTCTCCAATGAAAGATATCCGGAAGCGGCTTCTTTAGCGGAAACTTCAACGAAAGAATACGACCCGAAAACTGACTCTCTGCTTTACTATCTTGACTGCGGGATACTCAAGCATTACAGCGGAAACTACCAGGACAGCAACCAATACTTTGAAAAAGCAAAAACACTGGCCACAGATTACTTTACTAAAAGCATTACGGCAGAAGCGTCAACTTTGCTTGTAAATGACACTATGCGTCCGTATTACGGTGAAAATTTTGAACGTTCGCTTATAAATGTGTTTTGTGCGCTGAATTACATTTCCATGGGCAATGAAAATGAAGCTCTTGTAGAAGCCCGCCAGGTGGACCATTTCCTTACAACTTTAAAAACCAATTATGGCTACAAAGATGTTTATACGGAAGATGCTTTTGCCCGTTACCTGATGGGCATGCTTTATGAAAATCAGGGAGAAATAAATGATGCTTATATTTCCTATAAACAGGCTCTTGTTGCTTACAGAAAATATGAAAGCCAATACCAGACATTAACTCCCGCTGACTTGCTTACTGATGTGGTAAGAACCGGCAAAAAACTCGGTTTTAACAGTGATCTTTCAGAACTGCAGAAAAGTCATTCCTTAAACTTAGATGCTAAGCCATATGGCAACGAAGGAGAAGTTGTTTTTATATGTTATAACGGTTTTGCACCGGAAAAAATAGATAATTTTTTTGAAATAGCTTTTACTGACGGTTGGTTGTGTGTTGAAGCTGCCCAGGTTCAAGGCAAAGACGAATCTGAGGTAGCTCAGGCAAGGACTATTGCACGCTCCATAGTATCTGATGAGCAAATACGCCTTTCTTTTCCTAAATACGTTGATTTAGATTACAGGATAAAAAATATAGCAGTTTCTTTTGAAGGAAATCCTGCAGTTTCCGGATACTTAAGCGAAGATGTAGGTGCTATTGCCAAAAAAGGTCTTCAGAACAGAATAGGCCGTATCCGTACAAGAACTTACGCCAGGGCAACTTTAAAATATGTATTAAGAAGAAATATTTCCCAAAAAGTACAGGAAAGCAATTCTGAACTTGTAGGCTGGCTGGCAAAAACCACCATGAAAGCCGTTGCCAATGCCACAGAAGTCGCAGACAAACGCTGCTGGAGATCCTTGCCGGATAAAATAATAGTCACCCGTACAGTTTTACCGGTTGGAAAACAAACAGTCAACCTTGCCTTCAAAGACGAACAGGGGAACACAGTTACAACAAAAGAATATAAAGACATAGAAATACGAAAAGGCAAAAAAACATTTATAACCGTAAGAACTGCACTGTAACACAAGGAAACGATGAAAAATATTAAACTGGCACTCTCACTTTTTATTTTATTAGCTTTTACGACTGCTACTATTTCTGCAGCAGCCGCACCTAAATGGCTTTCAGGTAAAAGCACCAAATACCCGGATAAAGACTACATTACCGGCATAGGACAGGCGGATACACTGTCTGATGCCCAGGCAAATGCAAGAGCTGAAATTGCTAAAGTATTTAAGGTTCAGATTACACAAAATTCTAAAGATATCCAAAGTGAAAAAATCAGTCTCTCAGGCACAGAAAAAAAAACTTCCGGTGAAATAACTTCTGAAATTGAAACAAAAACCTTAACAGATGAAACCTTAACCGGCACTGAAATTGCCTTTACCTTTCTGGATAAAAAGAAAAACAAGTATTATGCCTTTGCTTACCTAAATAAACAGAAAATGAGAACCGCTTTAGCGCAACAGATTGAAACATTGGAGGAAACTATAAACAATTCTGTTTCTGAAGCTCTAAAAAATAAAGATTTAATAGATAAAATCAAAGGTTTCACCAAAGCTCTTGATACCTATACACAAAAGGATGCCCTCCAGGCAAAAAAGCGAATTGTTGATCCCGTTGCAGTTCCGGACATACCTACGGGTTTGAGTTACTGCGAAATACAGAAAAAAAGAGATGAAGCAATTTCAAACATCAGATTTGTGGTTTTACCGCAAGAAAGCGATGAAACTAAAATTAAAGAAACAATTATAGAAAGACTCAACAAGATTGGTTTCAAAGTAGAAAAATATCTGCCCAAAAAGGAAACTGACTATTATCTGCTCATCCTCACTTACGGCCTGGACCTTAACGCGCTTGACAGAGGCAACCCTCAATGGAAATTCTTTACCTGGAAAGGCACTGTCAGTATTACTGATAAGGAAGGCAAAACGCTAAGCTCAGAAACCGGACAGGGACAGGATGCCGGCATTACAGTAGAACAAGCCAAAGAAAAAACAGTCATCACTGCCAGAAAAGAACTGGTTCAGCTGGCTGAGCAGGCATTAAACCGCCTTATTTTTAACAAATAAGCATTATTCAAATATCAAATATTTTAAACAGGAGGAAGTAAGATGAAAAAAGTTATTGGTTTAACAGTTGTAGCAGCATTTGTATTAATGTCAGGTTGTGCCTCAGTATCAAAATCCGGCAAGCCGGACTGGGTGATGAAAGGCACAGGAGCATTCAACAATCAGGGGAATAAAGTTCTATTCGGCGTTGGCCTTGCAGAACAGATTAACTCTGAAGCTTTAAGGCGTACCACAGCAGACAACCGCGCCATTGCTGAAATTTCCAAACAGTTATCTACTATGTCTACATCACTTATGCGTGACTATATGGCATCAACGGCCGCCACCGAAGCCGATAAAGCCAGCGGTGAACAGTATGTAGAAAATACCGTAAAAACTTTTGCATCAAACACCATTTCAGGCGTAAAAATAATTGACAGATATGACGATGGCAAAGTAACCTACTCACTTGCATCCCTTAACCTGGATGACCTAAAAACCATGACAGACCAGATAAACCAGTTAAGTTCACAAGTAAGGGATTATATTAAAGCAAATGCAGAAAAAGCATTTGATAAACTTGACACAGAACAAAACAAACAAAACAAATAAGAATTCTTAACAAAGCGGAAATCCATTCCATTATAGAATGGATTTCCGCTGAACCTTATAATAAATCGAGAGGAATACTAAATGCAGAAGGACATATTAATCGCAGCAATAATACTAATTATATCATTTGGGGCAGGTTATGTTTTAAGACACCTGGTTTTTAAGCTTCTTACAAAATGGGCAAAAAAAACCACAAACCGCATAGACGATATAATTATAAGTGCAATAAAAACACCGTTTCTTTTCTGGTCAGTATTATTAGGCATTTCTTTTACGCTTAGATTAACTTCCGTCCCGGGAAACGTAACTGCTTTTCTTGATAAGCTTACAATTATTATCTGGGTAGTATCTATTACTCTTGTGATTTCGAAAATAATTGTTGAACTGATAAAAGCTTATTCAGACAAACTTCAGCAGACTAATGCATTTCCTGTGACAACACTTACCCAGAATGTTACAAGTATAGCCATATTCATTGTAGCAATACTTATAATTCTTAACCTTCTTGGAATTTCAATAGCACCTATTATTACGGCTTTAGGAATTGGCGGTTTAGCGGTGGCTCTGGCCTTACAGGAAACTCTATCAAACCTTTTCGCTGGAATTTATACCATCCTTGCCAAACAGATACGAGTAGGCGACTATATTCAGCTTGAGTCTGGCCAGGAAGGCTATGTATTGGATATCGGCTGGCGCTCAACAAGAATACGCGCGCTTCCAAACAATATTGTCGTAATACCAAATTCTAAACTTTCTCAGACCATTGTAACCAATTACTACCAGCCTGAAAAAGAGCTGGCTATATTAGTCAATCTGGGGGTTGATTATAGCAGCGATCTTGAAAAAGTAGAAAGAGTTACTATAGAAGTTGGCCAGGAAATCATGAAAACCATTACCGGCGGCATACCGGATTTTCAACCTTTTATCCGTTACAATAAGTTTGATAATTCAAGCGTTAATTTTACAGTAATTCTTAGAGGAAAAGAATTCGTAGATAAATATTTAATTATTCATGAATTTATGAAAAGCCTTCATAAACGCTATGCCAAAGAAAATATCACCATTCCTTTTCCTATAAGAACGTTGCATTTAAAGAAAGACTAATAGCTTAATGGCTTTTTTCTGAATTAATCAGTCGAGAAGATCATCTGAATAAGAATTAGTTTAAACCTTAAGGTAGCTTATAAACCTTATAGCTAAATGTTCAAAATTAAATTTTCTTATTTCACAAATTGGCAAACTTCATTTTTTATTGTTTTTGCATTAATATATTATTTATTTTCTTTACTTACTATTACAAATCCTGCAATTCCTTACAAAAGCATAATAATCAGTCTTTTTTTTCTAATAACCGGAATAATTGTATTTGCAGTCGGTACAAACAACCTTAAGAAAAAAAAGCTCATTGAAGACATCCCAACCTCAAAAATACGGTCCCTTGCTATGGGCCTTGTAGAACTAATAGGCAAAACTTCCGAAATCTGTAAAATCATAAGCCCCATAAGCAAAACTGAATGCGTTTATTACATGTACACCGCCGAAAGAAAGGTGGCTACAAAAGACGGCTATAGGTGGGAAGAGTTCCGGACGATAAAAAGCGATCTGCCTTTTTATTTAGAAGATGATACCGGCAAAATACTCGTTGACCCTCGAAACGTCTGTTTTGATTACTGCTACAGATTTATTGATTATACCAATGGTGGAAACACAAGATACAAGGAATGGTATATATTAAACAAAGAAGAAGCTTTCCTTATAGGAACAGCTGAAAAATCAAACGATTTTCTACAACAGTCAAAAAACGATTTTGTTGAAACAATTAAAAAGCTTAAAAACAATAAACAGGAACTAATGAAATATGATACAAACAAGGACGGGCAGATAGATATCCAGGAATGGGACTGCGCTGTTGACAATATTTCAAATGAACTTGAACAAAAACAAATGGAAGCTCTTTCTTTGGACCCACTGGCTGACGTAGTTATAAAAAAAGGAAGTTTTAATGATACTTTTATAATCTCGGAAAAAAGCCAGAAAGATATAATAAGCCACTATACATATACCGGTTTCGGGTACATTGCACTGGGTATCCTTGCTTCTTTATTAGCTGTTGTCATCTTATCATTTTCCACTAATTTGAATTTTTAGAAATAAGTATAAAGGAGGAAAAATAAATGCTATTTTCTTTTATTTTATTGTTTTTACTGCTCTTAGCTGCAGGGTATCTGGCAGGACTTTACAACAGGCTGGTATTTTTAAAAAATAATTACTTGAGGGCCTGGGCCAATATTGATGTTTTACTAAAACAACGGCATGATGAAATACCTAAGCTTGTCAGTACCTGTGAAGGCTATATGAAATTTGAAAAAAACATTCTGGAAAATATATCTGCACTCAGGGCTCAGGCTATGGGCGCAAAAAGCGTAGGAGACAAAGTGCGCGTAGAGCAGCAGCTTACCGGTGCGCTGGCAGGGCTTTATGCAGTAGTAGAAAATTATCCGGATTTAAAAACCAGCGAACAGTTTATGAACCTGCAGAAACGGATAACTTACCTGGAAAACCAGATAGCAGACAGAAGAGAATTTTATAATGACAGCGCGGCTATTTACAATACTATCATTGACCAAATACCTTATACTTTTTTTGCCGCTTCCTTTAATTTTACCAGGCAGGAACTTTTTAAAGTAACAGCCGAAGACAAGAAAGATGTTTCTATCAAGTTTAATGCATAACAACCGTACCACTAACCTTAAGAGAGGTATACAATGTCCCAGATAATTTTTGATCTTGCTTTAAGCGGAGCCAAGAAAATAGTAACAATGGCAGATGATATGCTAAAAAAAGCTGTCAGTGAAAAAGGGGAATCACAGAAAATAGAGTTTCCTGAAACGGCCTTTTACTTTCCTGTTGCCCATGCCCTGCTGGGCCACGAAGTAAAAACATTAAAAGACATCCAAATACCTCTAAACGAAGCGAAAGCCCTCATAAAAACAGAAGGATTTACTAATTCAAAACTTGCGCAGTTAGGTGTGTTAGACAGCGGTCTTGCTGCCTTATTAGGCACAGAAATAATAACCGGTATAAGATACCTGAATAATCAGGAACCCCAGAAAGACTGCAACGGATTTTTCAGCGATACTATTTTAAGAACTCTCGGCATTCAGCTGGTTGACGGCCGTTTACCCGGTTTTGCAGCCATACTTGGTGCCTCTAAAGACAGCAAAACAGCAGTAGAAATAGTCCGTGAATTCCAGAAAAGAAACATTCTTGTTTTTGCCGGCTCTGCAACTGACGGCAAATCCATAATTGACCAGTTAATAGAAGAAAAAGTAGAAATGGGCTGGGATAACTACATAGTTCCTTACGGCAGAGATACAGTATCAGCCGTATATCCGCTGAGCTGGGCTCTGCGCGGAGCTATGACATTCGGCGGTATCAAACCCGGTAACGCCGCAGCCTGCCTGAAATATACCAAAGAAAGAGTATTTGCTTTTGCTCTCACCCTGGGAAACGTTGATGAGTTTAAAGTAGCGGCAGGCTATAAACCTGGGTTTTCCTGTAATTGCAGATACGGATGTCCCTGAAATTATGCATACCGGCTTATGTACTTATGAAACGCTGGTAAAAGAACTGGACTACAAAAAAATTCCGCAGAAATGTATAGACGTTAGAGGCGTAAAAGTAAAAATATCCAAAATCCCCGTCCCTGTTCCTTTTGCCGCCGCTTTTGAAGGGGAAAGAGTAAGAAAAGAGCAAACCCACGTGGAATTCGGCAGTAAATATTCTACCGCTTTTGAATATCTGAAAATGAATGAGATGAAAGATGTGCAGGACGGCCTGATTAAAGTAATCGGCCCGGATGCAGACACAGTAAAACCAACCGAAACCGGCCCTGCCGCACTGCCCTTAGGCATAGTAGTAGAAGTAGCCGGCAGAAAAATGCAGAAAGATTTTGAGCCCGTACTGGAACGCCAGATACACCACTTTATAAACTTTGCTATGGGCATCTTTCACATGGGCCAGCGTGACCAGATCTGGGTGCGCATAAGCAAAGACTCTTTTGCATCAGGTTTCCGCGTAAAACATTTCGGTGAAATATTGCGCGCCAAATTCCTTGAAGATTATCCCGCGCTGGTAGATAAAGTGCAGGTAACCATTTATACCGATAAAAAAGAAATTGACAAACTGCTTCCCGAAATTCAACAAGCATTCAACGAACGTGATGAACGTCTGGCAGGCCTTACAGATGATTCCGTAGATACCTTTTACTCCTGTACCCTGTGCCAAAGCTATGCGCCAAACCACGTCTGTGTAATTTCACCTGAAAAGTTGGGCCTTTGCGGGGCCTATAACTGGCTTGACGGCAAAGCGGCCTATGAAATAAACCCCAAAGGCATGAACCAGCCCATTTCCAAAGGGGATTTACTGGACCCCGTTAACGGCGAATGGCAGGGCGTAAATAAATTTGTTTATGACAACTCCAATAAATCCATAGAGCGGTTTTTTAATTATGCCATCATGGAATTTCCTACTACTTCCTGCGGCTGTTTTGAATGTATTGTGGCAGTCCTGCCGGAATGTAACGGCGTAATGGTAGTAAACCGCGGTTATACCGGCATGACACCTATCGGTATGACCTTCACTTCCCTTGCCAGCTCCGTAGGAGGTGGCAGCCAGACACCAGGCTTTCTTGGCGTAGGCAGAATATACCTTGCCAGCAAAAAGTTTTTAGTGCCCGAAGGCGGATTTCACCGCGTTGTCTGGATGACCAAAGAACTTAAAGAAGTACTTTCAGACAGGTTAAAGAAACGTTCACAGGAACTGGACACCCCTGACTTTTTTGACAAAATTGCAGATGAAACCGTTACAACTGATTCTGCACAATTAATTGAATACCTGCAGAAGGTTGATCACCCGGCCTTAAAAATGCCCCCAATAATAAAATAAAAGGAAAGAAACATGAAAAAACACAACATTATTTTTCTGCATCACAGCACAGGAAACGTTATATGGAAAGGCGGCGTGCCCGAATGGTTTGCCTCATATAATGCTTCAAACAAAACAGATATTAAAATCACAGAACAGGCCTTTCCCAAGAAAGTACCTTACGGCTGGAAAAACTATCCCTATGATTACTGGAAAATTTGGGTTAAAAATGCCGGCAATATGCCGTATCTGGAAGAACCCACCCTTGAAATGTTAACCAAGGAATATGATGTAATCATCTTTAAGCACTGCTTTCCAGTTACAGATGTTGAAGCAGACACCGGAACTCCTGATATAACATCAAATGAAATGACTCTGGAAAACTTTAAACTTCAATACAATGCCCTGAAACAAAAACTTCACCAGTTTCCCGGCACAACTTTCATTCTCTGGACCGGCCCTGCCCAGGTAAAAAACGAAACAAACGAAGAAAACGCCAAACGCGCAAAGATATTTTTTGACTGGGTAAAAAATACCTGGAATGAAAATAATGATAACATATATCTTTGGGATTTCTATGAGCTGGAAACCGAAAGGGGGCTCTATTTGAAAGAAGAATACGCCGCCGCTTCGGATGATTCGCATCCAAATGAGCTTTTTGCCAAAAAAGCCTGTCCGTTATTTTGCCAGAGAATAATTGATGTTATTTCCGGAAAAGGCGCCCAAACAAACCTTACCGGCAGGCCATAAACCCTCAGACTATTTTATTTGACAAAATTGTAAATATTTCACATAATATTGACTGTAAAAAACAATAAAAAGGAAGGGCAAAATAATGGCTTTAACCGGACTGGATATTTATAAATTACTACCAAAAACTAACTGTAAAAAATGCGGATTTCCTACATGCCTGGCGTTTGCCATGGCTATTGCCGCCAAAAAAACAGCCCTTGATAAATGCCCTGATATTTCCGATGAAGCAAAAGCCACTCTTTCTGCCGCCAGCGAACCGCCTATCAGAACTATTACTATCGGCGCCGGAGAAAAAAAACTTGAAATCGGCGGGGAAACCGTACTTTTCAGGCACGAAAAAACATTTTTTCATCCTTGCGGACTGGGCATAACCATAAGCGACACAACTTCTCCCGCGGATTTACAGGATAAAATAAAAAAGTTTAATGCGCTTTCCTTTGAACGGGTAGGCCAGAAAGTAAAAGCAGAAATCATTGCAGTAAAAAATGATTCCAATGATAAATCAAAATTTATAAATACCGTAAAAGAAGTTAAATCAAAAACAACCGCACTTTTAGTGCTTTTAAGCAATGATACTTCAGCCCTTGAAGAAGCCGTAAAAATAGCCGGAGATGCAAAACCAGTTATCGGCCCGGCAAATATTTCAAACGCTGACCAAATTACAGCTATTGCCAAGTCAAATAATGCAAATATACTGGCAACCGGCAAGGATTTAGATGAAATAAGCACTGTAACAGGTAAAATATCGGCTTCCGGCTACAAAGAAATACTTATTGACCTTTCAAACGTAAAAGATATCACATCCCTTGAAAATCTTACCCAGACCCGCAGAATGGCGTTAAAAAAGAATATCCGTTCCATAGGCTTTCCGGCACTTGTGTTCACATCCGGTGCCAATACTTATGACCATTTATCCTATGCCGCCATGGCTATAGCCAAATATGCCGGCATCGTTATTCTGCCGGAACCAGACCCTTCAATATTTCTTCCGCTTGTAACTTTAAGGCAGAATATTTACACAGACCCGCAGAAACCCGTAACCGTAGACTCTAAACTTTATGCAATAGGCGGCCAGCCGGGCGCAAATTCACCCGTAATTGTTACTACCAATTTTTCGCTTACCTTTTTCTCCGTTGAGCCGGAAATACTTAACGCAAAAGTGCCTACCTGGCTTCTTATAGTTGATACAGACGGCCTGTCCGTGCTTACGGCCTGGGCCGCAGAAAAGTTCCATGCCGAAAAAGTGCTTGATGCCATGAAAAAAGCAAACCTGGAAAGCGTAGTTTCGCATAAAAAAATTATTATTCCGGGCTACGTAGCCGTGATGGCGCCGAAATTAAACGAAATTTCCGGCTGGGAAATACTTATCGGGCCCCGTGAAGCAAGCGCAATACCGAAATATCTCAGGTCAAGCTGGCAATAAACCGTTTGCCTGAACTTAACCAGTCTCTCCACAAAAAACCATAATGACCCACAAAGTAAAAATACCTTTATTAGCAAAAGAAACTGCAGTTTCAGATAACACTGACCTGCTGACAGCGCTAAGCAAAGCAGGCGTTGCCATAAAAGCAGTCTGCGCCGGCCAGGGCACCTGCGGGTCCTGCAAAGTAAAAATAATTTCCGGCGAACACTTTTCATCGCCTTCACCCTGGATAACCAAAGAAGAAAAAGAAAATGGCATCTGTCTTGCCTGCCAGACAGCCGTGCTGGGGAATATGGACATTGAAGTCCCTAAAGATTCCCGGCTGGAAAACATACAGACCGCCGGTGATGAAATCCCTGCAGATACAATTTCTGAATTTCCTCAAACCGGCGCTAATGACTTTAGTAAACTTTCACCCCTGGCAGTAAAAATACACATTAAACTGCCGGAACCATCACTAAAAGATAATATCCCAGACTTTGAAAGATTAACCAAAGAACTTACCCGTATAACCGGCATTGAACAATTCTCTATAAACCTCAATCTGCTTAAAAATATCAGTAAATTTATCAGAAAATCAGAGTGGGACATTACCGCCACCATTGCCCGGCATAACTGTGCGCAGGAAATAATCCAGATTGAAGCCGGAAACACTGTCTCTGAAAGCTACGGCATAGCTCTGGATATCGGCACAACCACACTGGTGGCATATCTGGTAAATCTAAACACAGGCAAAGTAACGGCATCTAAAGGCACTATAAACCAGCAAATGTCTTACGGCGAAGATGTAATTACCAGAATAATGTATGCCCAGCAGAAAGACGGCCTGCAAAAACTTCAAAACACCATTATTGAAAATGTTAACGGCCTTATTAACGCACTTTTAATTGAAAATAGTATCAGTCCGCACAACATTATGGCTCTACAAGCATCAGGCAATACTACCATGACACATCTTTTTCTTGGCATAAACCCGGACTATATCCGCAAGGAACCCTATATTCCTGCAATAAATTTTCCGCCATCAGTTTATGCCTGTGAACAGGGCATAAAAATAAATCCGCGCGGTATTATTTCCTTTATGCCTTCGGTGGCATCGTATGTAGGCGGGGATATTACGGCAGGCGTGCTAGCCTGCGGTATGGATAATTCTTCAGAGATTTCCCTGCTGATAGATTTAGGCACTAACGGGGAAATAGCTCTGGGCAATAATGACTGGCTGGTTTCTGCCGCCTGCTCCGCCGGCCCGGCTTTTGAAGGAGTGGGTATTAAATGCGGTATCCGCGCTATTGACGGCGCCATACAGGAAATTGAAATATCAAAAGATAAGTTGAGTGTTAAGTACAAAACGATAAATGATAAAAAACCCAGGGGCATCTGCGGTACAGGGCTTATTGATATACCTGCGGAACTTTTAAGAAAAGGCATTATTAACCGTGACGGCCGCTTTGTTACGGCCGATGTTTCACCGCGCCTGCGCAAAAACTCTGATGATGAAATGGAGTTTTTAATAGCAGCTGCTACGGAAACAGAAAACAAAAGGGATATTGTTATAACGGAGTCTGATATCTCAAATATAATCCGTTCAAAAGGCGCTATTTTTCTGGGTATTGTTGTTTTACTGCAGGAAGTAGGGTTGGGTTTTGACAGTATCTCAAAAATATACATTTCCGGAGGATTCGGCACCTATCTGGATGTGGAAAAAGCTGTTACTATAGGATTACTGCCTGATTTACCAAGAAACAAATACAGTTTTATAGGCAACTCATCTATCACCGGCGCCAAACTATGCCTGATTTCACAGGAAGCCAGAAACAAAGCGGCACAGCTTGCCGGCAAAATGACTTACATAGAACTTTCTGTAAACCCGAAATTTATGAATGAATACACTTCTACGCTTTTTCTACCGCATACTGACTTAAACCTTTTTCCAACCATAAAACTATGAATATAAAAATTGCAGTAGCTGGAAAAGGTGGAGTGGGAAAAACCACCTTCTGCGCTTTCCTTATTAAAGAACTCATAAACCAGAACAAAACGCCTCTTTTGGCAATTGATGCAGACCCCAACTCAAACCTGGCACAGCTGCTGGGCATAAAATATGAAACCACTATTGCCGATATCCGCGAAGAAATAAGAGAAAATAAAAACATTCCCGCCAGTATGGCTAAAAGCGATTACATAGATATGAAACTCAACGAAATAATAGTTGAAGGAAAAGGCGCGGATTTTATTGCCATGGGCAGGCCCGAAGGCAAAGAATGTTACTGCTATATCAATGAGCTTTTAAGAGGTTTTCTTGCAAAAATATCCAAACAGTATTCTACCATAGTCATTGATAACGAGGCAGGGATGGAGCATCTTTCCCGAAGGACTACAGAAAACATAGATTATCTCTTTATTGTAGCCGACACCAGTGTAACCGGCCTGCGTTCAGCTATGAATGTTTACAACCTTTCTGAAAAACTGAAACTTAAAATAGGAAACATATTTCTTGTATTAAATAAAGTTAAAGATACATTTGTTTTACCGGCCGGCATACTGAATAATTCCCTGAAAATAATCGGCAATCTGCCTTACCGCGACGCCATACTTTCCAACAGCGAAAAAGGCCTGCCTGCCGAAAATTCAGCAGAAAACGCACCCTACACCGACGAACTCCAGGAAATACTGAAAAAATCAGGCATTATTTGAATTTGAAGCATTAAATTTATATAATCAGTCAACTTAAATACGGGAGCGTTTTATCATGGAAAAAGTAATTGAAAAAGCGGTATCAAAAATATCGGAATTAGCTATCGGCGCCACCTCAGCAAACGGCGGAACCAGAGAAAAAGAACTGAAAATTGGCGGCCAGAGCGCTATGCCATTTTTACATTTTGAAGGCTCTATGCCTAATGCCCCCGTAGTTGCCCTGGAAGTATGGGACACGGTACCTGAGGAATGGCCGTTAATTGCCGACGAATTTAAGGACATCGTAAACGATCCTATAAAATGGGCCCAGAAAGGCAAGGAATGGGGGGCAGATTTAATAAGCCTGCGCCTTGAGTCCTGCCATCCTGATAATAAAAATAATTCAGCTGCTTATGCCGCGGATTTAGTAAAAAAAGTTTTAGCCGCTACCAAACTTCCGCTTATTGTTATCGGCTGCGGCCACCCGGAAAAAGACCAGGAAATACTGCCGGCTGTAGCAGAAGCTGCTAAAGGCGAAAAAATACTTTTAGGTATGGCAACAAAAGATAACTATAAAACCATTGTTGCTGCCGCCTTAGCCAGCGGGCACAGCATAATTGCAGAATCTCCGCTTGATATCAATCTTGCAAAACAGCTAAACATTCTTGTTTCAGATATGAGCATGCCTCTGGAAAGAATAGCCATGCACCACACCACCGGCGGGCTGGGGTACGGTTTTGAATATTGTTACTCTATAATGGAAAGATGCCGCTTAGCCGGACTTGCCGGAGATAAAATTATGGCGACACCCATCATAAACATGATTGCGGATGAAACCTGGAAAACCAAAGAAGCAAAAACCCCGCAGGATGAACAGCCAAACTGGGGAGACCTTCACAAAAGAGCCATAAACTGGGAAATTGCCTGTGCTGCAGGATATTTACAATCCGGAGCTGACATTCTGGTTTTAGCTCATCCGGAATCCATTAAACAAGTTAAACAGACTATAGGTAAATTAAAATAACAATATATTTTCGGGAGGAATCAGAGGATGAAATGTCCAAAATGCGGATATGAAAACCCTGAAAGCGCTAAAAATCTATCATATTGTACAATGTGCTATGAGCCTTTTAAGAATTTACAACCCCAGAATGCACAGCCTGAACCGTTAGCTCCCGGCCAGCCGGAAAGCCGTTTTATAGGAAACAAGTACAACCAGCAGAACCCTCAGACAGGCCCATACGCCAATCAGACAAACACAGTATATCAGCCGCCAAATAGAAATGATCCGGAAACATATCAGCCTGATACAACAACCCCTCCGGTTAAAAAAAGCAATGTCACAAACTACGTATCAACTGCATTAGCTATGCTTATTGCTTCATTTATGTTTTCTGCCGGGCCCAAGGTAGTCTTCAGGTCTGTTTTTGTTTTGTTTGACAAAGCCACACACTCTCAAACTGAGTTTAAGGACGATTTTACTGGTATAAAATCCGAATTACCTGACCAGTGGGGCTGGGTGCTGTTAATAAGTGAAAGTGAAATGATAAGCGCTTATGACCTTCAGTCCGTTGCCTCTATGGGTGCAAAACCGATATTTGCAGTAAGAAATAAACTTTATGATGCTCACGTTGTTTTCATAAATTTTCCAAAACATATATTCGGCGCAAACTTACCCCGGATGGGCGAAGTGTTTGCTCTGTTCACTGATGGCATGTCACGCACGGAAGACATGAAAAAATTTCAATATATAAAAGATGAAACCACAACCATAGACAGCCAGATATTCCTGAAAAAATCTTTCTCAGCAAATTTTAAAAACGTAGACCTGGAAGGATTTACCGGTATTTTTGAAAGAAAAGATTCTTATATCATCCTTCTTTCCATGTGCGAACAAAAAGAAGTTGAACATTTAACTGAAATGTTTGCGGAATTAAAATCTCAAATAAGGCTTGCTCCGGAAAAAAATGTTTATTCAATGAATCAAAGAACATTCTTTTATTCTAAAAATACGAAAACAAGACAGTCAAATAAAATATTGCCGGCAGGAATGTTTTCTTTTAGCTGCTTAAATGTTGATCATCACGGGCGAAGCCCGTGGCACAAACACCTACCCCGTGCAGTTTTCAATCCTGATTTATCCTTTTATAATAGGATATCTGGATATTGCTCATAAAAAACAATTTGAAAACTATCGCAGGGGTAAAGTAAAAACGATATCCTGTGAACAAAAATGTTTGAGACACAGGGTAAACGGCAGTTACCTAATTCGTGTCTGCTGGTATCTGCTAAGAAAGATTGCAGACCACACATGCATCCATCCCGCTATGCGAGATAGAATTCTGCTGCCGTTTAAGGAGTACCAATGAAAATACTTGTACTTAATACCCGCGTAAACACAATTGATTTTGAACTCTATGAAATGCCTCAGGAAAAACAACTCTGCAAGGGCATTGTTGAGCGCGTGGGCATGGATACAGCCATGATAACCTACTGCACCCCGCAATTAAAAGATGAACATATAGCGGTACTGTCCGTGCTTGACCATCAGCAGGCCGTTGATACTATACTGAAAATAATCACCACCAGCCCTTACGGCGTATTAAAAAACACAAATGAGATTGATGCCATAGGCCACAGAGTTGTTCACGGCGGAGAAAAATATTTTGAATCTGTATTAATAACCCACGAAGTTAAACAGGGCATTCACGGCAACATAGAGCTTGCACCTCTGCACAATCCTTTCAATTTAAAAGGCATAGAAGAAATTGAAAAAGAACTACCCGGCAAACCGCAGGTAGCCGTGTTTGATACCGCTTTTCACCAGACTTTGCCTGAAAGTGCCTATCGCTACCCTATTTCTGACAGAATTTATCAACAGACAAAAGTCCGCAAATATGGTTTTCACGGCATATCACACAGATATGTTACTGAAAGAACATCACTACTTCTAAAAAAACCTGTAAAGAAATTAAACATTATTTCCATACATTTGGGCCAGGGCTCAAGTTTGTGTGCCATTAAAAACGGTGTTTCAGTAGATACATCTATGGGTCTCACACCTATTGACGGGCTTATGATGATGACCCGTTCTGGGTCAATCAGCCCCAGTATAATACTGCATCTTTCCAAATCAGGCATGAGTTTAAACGATATTGATTCCATGCTCAACCGTGAAAGCGGGGTATTCGGTATTTCCGGTGTTTCTGATGCCATGATTGACAATATCCGGGAAATGAACGCAGGCAATAAAAAAGCAAAACTTGCTATTAATATGTTCGTTTACAGAGTTAAATCCTACATAGGATCTTACTCAGTACTTTTTGATAAACTTGATGCTATCTGTTTTACAGGTGGTATAGGGGAAAACGCTGATATCATCCGTAAAATGGTTTGCGAGGGTCTTAAAAACCTTGGTATCGGCATTGATCTATCAAAGAACAAAAAAGCAAACGGCAGGGAAACAGCGGTAAACAAACCGAATTCAAAAGTAAAAATTCTTGTTATACCAAGAGATGAAACCATTCTCATAGCCAGAGATACCTACAAACTGGTAAAGAAGTAATGTTTAGAGCTGTGGTATTGTCTTTCATATCAACCTATAAACTTATCAGCTTGTTTTATTAAATTGTTTTTCTTATCAACTTATCAACCTATAATCCTATAAACTGTCTTTAGGAGGCCAGATGTTAGTAATCGGTGAAAAAATTAACGGCATGTTTAAAAGTGTCCGCGAAGGAATCCAGACAAAAAACAAAAAAATCATCCAGGATATTGCCCGCAAACAGCTTGAAGCGGGGGCAGATGTGCTTGACGTAAACGTGGGTCCTGCTTCTGCAGAACCGCTGAAAGATATGGCATGGCTAATTGAAACCATAAGAGAAGTTACCAAGGCACCTTTAGCCATTGATACCACAAAACCCGATGTTATGGACCGCGGACTTACTATTGCCGGGGAAAATTCTTTTCTAAATTCTACAACCGGCGAAGAAGAAAAGCTAAATGCTCTCCTGCCGATAGCAAAAAAACATAATGCAAAAATAATAGCACTAACCATTGATAAGGCCGGCATCCCAAATCATGCTGAAGGCCGTTTGGAAATTGCAGCAAATATCATAGCCAAAGCTATGGAACATGAAATTGACACTTCAAATCTTTATATAGATGCAGTTATTCTTCCGGTAAATGTGGCCCAGCAGCATTCTGCTGCGGTACTGGAAACTATAAAGCAGACCAAGCTGCTCTGTGACCCTGCCCCAAAAACAATTTTAGGGCTGTCAAACGTATCTCAGGGTACAAATGTAAGAACTCTTGTTGACAGGACTTTTCTGGTAATGGCACTAGCTTCAGGGCTTGACAGTGCAATCATCAATCCTCTGGATAAAGATTTAATGGATGCCATGATAACAGCAGAACTCCTGCTGGGTAAAAATATTTACTGTGACTCCTTCCTGAATGCTTACCGGAAGAAATAACAATGTCCAAAATACTAATTACCGGAGCAAACGGTTTCGTAGGCACCAACCTTGTAAAAAAGCTTTTAACCGAAGGCCATATAGTCCGCTGTTTAGTCCACAGAAACTCTGACTCACTTAAAAACCTGCCCATAGAAATATTTAACGGCAGTATTACCAGCCCTGACACACTCCCCGAAGCTGTAAAAAATATTGACTTTGTTATTCATAGCGCCGGCATACTGCGCGCTATGGAGGTAAAAACTTTTTTTGACGTTAACCAGGCAGGCACAGCAAACTTAATAGAAACAGTCTATAAACATAATCCCGGCATAAAAAGGTTTATCTATATCTCCAGCCAGGCCGCTATGGGGCCGTCAAAAGATTTAAACCTAAAAGACCCTGCCTCTGCATGTGAACCGGTATCCAACTATGGAAAAAGCAAATACATGGGAGAGCTTGAAGTACTAAAATTCAAAAACAAGTTTCCTGTCACCATACTCAGGCCTGCCGCAATTTACGGCCCGCATGATAAAGATATGTTTGCTTTCTTTCAGATGATAAAAACCGGCATATTTCCTATCCTTAGCGGAGATAGGGACAGCCGTATTCAGCTTTGTTTTATTAATGACCTTATTGAGATATGCAGAATAATCCTGAAAAAAGACCAGTTAAAAAGCAGTATTTACTTTTTAAGTGAAACCAGAGATTATACCTGGCAGGAAGTTGCTGAAAAAATAGGCATTATAATGGGCAAAAAACCTTTTTGCTTTATTTTGCCATCCTGGCTGGTACATTTTATTGCCCTTACTGCTGAAAATTTGTCTTACTTTTTCAAAAGAGAAGCATCGCCTTTTAATACGGATAAAGCCAATGAATTCTGCCAGAAATACTGGCTGGGGGACCCGTCTTCCGCCGAAGAAGAACTGCAGTACACGTTTACTTCCCTTGAAAGCGGGGCAAAAATTACATATAATTGGTATCTCAATAATAAGTGGCTACGTGAGTAGTGATTAAGTGATTAGTTTTTAACAAATCACTATCCACTTAACCACATAATCACATTTCAAGGAGTAATCATGTCTGACCTATTCAACAAATGCCTGAAATTTACCACTGCCCGTGAAGTAATGGCCGCCGGCTATTACCCGTACTTTCACAAAATTGAAACAGCTCAGGGCCCGGAAGTGCTGATTGACGGCCAGAAAAAAGTGGTCTGCTGTTCAAACAATTATTTAGGCCTGACCCAGCACCCCAAAGTAGTAGAAGCATCCATAAACGCAGTAAGAAAATACGGCACCAGCTGTACCGGCTCGCGTTTTTTAAGCGGCACAATTGATTTGCATGAAAAAGTTGAAAAGAAATTTGCAAAATTCATCGGCAAAGAAGCAGCGCTGCTTTTTACCACCGGCCACCATTCAAATATGGGCGCCATATCAACACTGGTCTCCAAAGACGAATATGTTATTACCGATAAACTGGACCACGCTTCCATCATTGACGGCTGCAGATTGTCTTTTGGTCAAATGCTGCGCTTCCGCCATAATAACATGCATGACCTGGAAAGAATACTTTCAAAATTCCGCGACACGCCTAAACTTATAGTAGTTGACGGCATATTCAGCATGGAAGGCGATATCTGCAACCTGCCGGAAATAACAAAACTGGCAAAAATTTATAATGCCCGCGTAATGGTAGATGATGCGCATTCCCTGGGCGTGCTGGGCAAAAACGGCAAAGGCACGGCGGAACACTTTGGCGTTGAGTCTGAAACAGACATTATAATGGTTACCGCATCAAAATCGCTGGCTTCTATCGGCGGTTTTATAGCCGCCCGTGAAGAAGTAATACACTATATAAAACACTTCGCAAGAGCTCTTATATTTACTGCCAGCCTGCCTCCGGCACAGGTAGCCGCCATTGACGCATCATTAGATGTCATGCAGGAAGAGCCGGAAAGAAGAGAAAAACTCTGGGAAAACACCCATAAAATGCTTGACGGGTTCAAGTCTCTGGGCTTTAATACAAAAGACAGCGAGACACCTATCATACCGATACACGTTGGCGATGATATGAAAGCGTTTCAGATGTGGCGCATGCTTTACGATGAAGGTGTTTTCTGCTCACCAGTAGTCAGCCCGGCTGTACCTGAGGGCGAAGCCTTAATAAGGACCAGCTACATGACGCTTCACGAAGACAGGCATCTGGACCACGTATTAAATTCTTTTGAAAAAATAGGAAAACAGCTGGGCATAATCAGCGGTACTTATAAACCCAGAAAAACAACAGACAAAATAGCAAAGAAAAAAATATTCAGCAGTATAAAAATCGGCCCGAAAGAAATCAGTGCCGGCTCAAAAAAATGGGTCCGTGACTTATTCTGGAGATTTGGCAAATAAAATGTCGATAAAAACAGTTGAAACCAAAAAAGATTTGATGGAATTTATCAAGTTTCCCTGGAAAATATACAAGGAAGATAAAAACTGGGTGCCCCAGCTTATTTCTGACATGCAGGCACTTTTAGACCCTGATAAAAACCCTTTCTGGAAACACGCCACGGGTAAATATTTTCTGGCATTAAATGATAAAGGCGAGACGGTAGGACGAATTGCCGCCATAATTGACAGAAATTTTGTAGAATTTCAGGAAGAACAAACAGGTTTTTTCGCTTTTTATGAATCTATAAATGACGTGTCTGTAGCAAAAGAAATGATTGCTACCACAGCGACCTGGCTTAAAGAAAACGGCATGACAAAAATGATAGGGCCTACCGCTCCTTCAACTAATGATGAAATGGGTTTTCTTTACAGCGGGTTTGATTCACCTCCGTTTTTAATGATGCCGTACAACCCGCAGTATTACATAGAACTTATGGAAAAATGCGGCTTAACCAAAGCCAAAGATCTATATGCTTATCTTATGGAAGAGAAAGATGCTCCTAAAAAACGCCTTGAACGTATAGCCCAATCCGTGAAAAAAGCCATACCGGAACTTACTGTAAGAAACCTCAACATGAAAGATTATGCCAACGAAGTTAAAAGGCTTCGCGAAATATATAACCATGCCTGGGAAAAAAACTGGGGTTTTGTACCCTGGACAGAAGAAGAGTTTTACGGCCAGTGTGAGAAACTTAAACCCCTGGTAGAGCCGGGCCTGCTTTACCTGGCACTAATGGGTGACAAACCCGTGGGCATGCTGGTAGGCGTACCCAACTACAATTTTGTGCTTCAAAAACTTAACGGTAAACTGGGCCCAATTGAAATACTTAAATTCCTTTACTATAAATCCAAAATTAAAAATATTCGTGTAATGATAATGGGCGTAATCAAAGAATACAGAAATAAAGGCATAGAAGGCGTAATGTATAACGAAATAGTAGTAAACGGCGTGAAGCTGGGTTACCCGCAAGGGGAATTTTCCTGGATACTGGAAGACAACACCATGATGTGCCGCGCCGCAGAAATGCTTGGCGGCAAGGTTTATAAAGTTTACCGCGTTTACGAGAATAATTTAAACTAATTCTGAACTTCTGTTTAATTGTTTTCACAGCGGTTGCATTCATACGGCAAAACAACGTAGGAATAAGGATAATTAAATGTTTTTCAATTGCAATAAAACAAATTTAGTAAAATCGAAAGGAGCGGATATGTCAAAACTGACAGCGCAGGAACGTAAAATTATTTATGAAGAAGAAAAAGCAAAGCTGGAAAAAAATGAAAGCAGCTTTATGGGCAATTTAATTCTTTTTGCAATCACGGTTTTATCTGTCGGGTTACTGGCATTTGTTTTTAAATCAGGCAGAAGACAATTTGTGCCTACTCTTAAATCACTCAGGCAGGCACATGAAGGCCTTGATTCGTATTACGACGAAGAAAATGAAGAAGAAACCCGCTGATTCAGTTTTTATTGCTAACAGGAGGAGTAATATTATGAAAAAAACAATTTTAATTCTGATAGGAGCGCTTATCATGTCAAACGAAACCACATTTTCCGCAGAAACAAAAATCCCTAATCTGCCAAAAGAAAAAGGCCTTTACGCTATCTTTGATACTTCCATGGGCCAGATAATCTGCAAACTTTATGAAAAAGACACCCCAAAAACCATTGCCAATTTCACAGATCTAGCCACAGGTAAAAAGAAATGGTTTGACCAGCAGACACAAAAACAGGTAGAAAAAAAACCCTTTTATGACGGTTTGATATTTCACCGAGTAATTCCAAACTTCATGATACAAACCGGTTGTCCATTTGGTACCGGCTATGGCGGGCCCGGCTATAAATTCGAAGATGAAATAGTTTCCAAATTCATTTTTGATAAACCCGGTAAACTTGCCATGGCAAACGCCGGTCCTAATACCAATGGCAGCCAGTTTTTCATCACCGTTGCCGCCACACCCTGGCTAAACGGCAAGCATACAATTTTTGGGGAAGTAATTTCCGGGTACGATGTGGTAGAAAAAATATCCAAGGTAGAGCGTGATTCCCGGGATAAACCAATCACCAACATTGCCATAAACAAACTCACCATTAAAAAAGTGAAATAATACTGTTGAAAGAAAAAAGAATCCGAAAAAAGCCAAAGCTTTTGTTTATCGCTGTTTTTGCGGTGGCTTTTGCGTATATAGAAGCGGCAGTTGTGGTTTATTTAAGAGCGCTCTTATATCCAAACGGATTTTCTTTTCCTCTAAATCCAATACCGCCAAATATACTCACATTTGAAATATGCAGAGAAATAGCCACTATTGTAGTCCTTCTTTCCCTGTCATTGCTAAGCAAATACAGAACCCATAAACGGGTAGCTTATTTTCTTTTCGCATTTGGTGTGTGGGATATTTTTTATTATGTGTGGTTGAAGGTTCTGCTAAACTGGCCAGTCAGCATATTTGACTGGGACGTGTTATTTCTAATACCTTTAGTCTGGACCAGCCCGGTTTTAGCGCCAGTACTGGTTTCAATTACTATGATTATCTGGTCGTTAATGCTTCTTAGGGTTGGTAAAATAAACAAAGAATTTAAAATATCCGGTACAGAATCCATATTGCTTTGTTTATCTCCAATATTAGTTCTACTATCCTTTTTCTGGAATGTACCTGTAATACTTAGAATGCAAGCCCCGGTTTACTACCCCTGGTTTTTACTTATCATAGCTGAAACTACTGCTTTCTACGCTTTATTTACCTTATTTAAACGTGAAGAACGCTAAAAATTAATCTTCATACCGCATTAAAAACAGATTGTTTCTTTCCATGAGTATTTAGGTTACGCAATGACTTTTCCATTTGAAAATACCTCAATAAATTGATAGAATAGCGTCTAAGAATAAATCTAAAAACCCATGAAAAACACAGTTATAGAATTAAAAAACATTACAAAGACATATATAACCGGTGCAGTAGAATTTAAAGCGCTGGATAATATTGATTTAACCGTAAAAGAGGGTGACTTTTTGGCTATTATGGGCCCGTCAGGGTCAGGAAAATCAACTTGTATGAATATTATCGGATGTTTAGACAGGCCTACAAGTGGTTCCTATACTCTTGAAAATAAAGAAGTTGCTAATTTAAATGATAATGAACTTGCCTACATTAGAAATAAACGTATTGGCTTTGTTTTTCAGACATTTAACCTGCTTGCCAGAACTGATGCTGTAAAAAACATTGAGCTGCCGCTTATTTACAGCGGAGCAAAAAACAGAAAAGAACGCGCTATCGAATGTTTGAATATGGTAGGGTTGGCAGATAAAGGCAAAAATAGGCCTAATGAACTTTCAGGCGGCCAGCAGCAGCGCGTAGCTATAGCAAGAGCAATTGTAAACAATCCGTCAATCATTCTTGCAGACGAACCTACGGGTAATCTTGACTCTAAATCGGGTGATGAAATAATGAAAATATTTGTAGATTTGAATAAACAGGGAAAAACCATAATTCTGATTACCCACGAACCTGATATTGCTGGATATGCACAAAGAAAAATACAATTTAAAGACGGAATTATCCTGCCAGAAATAATAAAATAGTCCGGAGAATACAATGTTTAAAATACTGTTTTCAATTCTGTTTCTCTTATCAATATTTAATACTATGCTTTTTTCTAATAACTTAAAACTCCAGGAATACATTGAAGTTGCACTAAAAAACAACCCGGAGTTAATTACTTCGGAAAATGCATACATTTCTGCAAAGTATAAAGCATGGGAAGCAAAATCCATGTTTTCTCCGCAAGTATCAGCAACTATGTCTGTATCAAGGCGCGTTAGTCCCTTATCAGTAACTTTCGGTGACACCAGCCTGTTCCCGGGCCTTCCAGAAAAAACTGATGTTACTACTTATTCTCAAGGGTTGTCAGCCCAGCAAAACATATGGGATTTTGGCAGAACCTTATCTGTAGTAACAAGAGCTGATTTAAATAAGGAACTGGCATTCCTTGCCTATGAAAAGAAAAAACAGGAAATTGTATTTAATGTGAAAAAAGGTTATTACAACCTTATGCAAGCGCTTTCAGTTTCAAATTTGGCTAACATTAATCTTAAGGAAATAGACAATCTACATAAATCTGTTTCAGAACGGCAAAAACAAGGATTAGCTACACCTATAGATGTATTAAACATTGAATCTGAATATATGAATTTTAAAGCGGAAGCTCAAAAAGCACAGAATAATGCTGAAATAGCTATGCTGTCTTTTTCTAACATACTGGGTAAAGAACTTGAAAAACCTATCATTATCAGTGAACAAAACTTTATGGAGCCGCAGGAATATCCTCTTGATTTTAAATCTTTTGAAGATTGCCGCCAGGAAGCCTTAATGCAGCGTATAGATTTTAAAGAGTTTGAGATTCAGGAGAAATTATCAGAGACATCCCTTAAAGGGGCTTACAGTGAATGGATGCCTGCATTAACAGCAAGCGGTTCATATGACTTCCAGGGCAACACCTATCCTCCCGATAAAGACAGCTGGTCAGCCGGAGTTAACTTGTCATTGCCTCTTTTTAAAGGCGGTGCAGATTATGCAAAAACAAAATCTGCTAAAGCTGATTTAAGCAGCATTAAATCTTTTTTAAATCAGATGCGCCGGAATGTTTTATTACAGCTAAAATCCAGTTATTATAAAGCAATTGAAGCAAAAAGTTCCTATGAATCTGCTATTAAAAGGAAAGAATACCTTGAAAAAAACAATGAAGCAATAAATGCAAAGTTCACGGAAGGACTTGCTACTATAACAGAACTTATCGAAGCACAAACAAAGAAATTAAGCGGTGAAATACAAGCTCAAAATGCGCTCTATACATATCATTTAGCATTAAATGAACTTAAATATGCAACAGGAGGAATAAAATAATGTGGATTTTCATAAAAAAATATAAGGTTATAGCTATTATAATCTCTGTTTTGATTCTTATTACGTTTATAGGCCTTTGCGCCAGAAAAGGCGGTAATGAAATTGCAGTAAAAAAAGCTTTTAAAGACACGCTTATAGTAACAGTGACATCAAACGGCACGGTCCGGTCAAATAATGAAGCAAAACTGTCAACCGTTGCCTCCGGCAAAATTGTAAAAATAAACGTGCAAGAAAATGAAATTGTTGAAAAAGGCACTGTTTTGCTTGAATTAAATTCTGAAGAACAAGCGCAAAAAGACTATAAAAGAATGGCTTCTCTGGGAGAAAAAGGATTTATTGCGCCCCAACAGGTAGAACTTGCAAAAGAACAGTGGGGAAACACGCTAATAAAAGCGCCCTTTAACGGCACTATAGCCAAAAGATTTTTAGAAGTAGGTGAAATGCTGATAGGCGGCACACCGGCATTTTTGCTGGCTGATTTAACAGACATGATAGTTGAGACAAATATTGATGAAACAGATATCGGGTTTATAAAAGTAGGCCAACCGGTTGAAATTACTCTTGATGCTTATAAATCATCAAAACTTACCGGCAGAATTCAGTTTATTGCCCGGTCAAGCCTTGAAGTAAAGGAAAAGGGAATTACTTATCTGGTAAAAATTAAACTGTATCCAACAAAAGATATCACTTTACGTTTAGGTATGACCTGCGATGTAAATATAAGAGTGGCAGAAAAGAAAGATGTTTTAATGATTCCCTATACAGCACTGGGTGAAGACGAAGGTAAAAAATTTGTATTCATTGCAGAAAAAAATGTTCTTAAACGTAAATTTGTAACCACCGGCCTTGAAAATTATGACAATACGGAAATTTTGTCCGGTTTAGCTGAAAATGAAATTGTCATAGAAAACAACACTTCGAAATTAAAAGAAGGCCAGAAAGTAAAAGTGAAGCTTAAATAAAAAAGTGGTTTGTGATTATGTGTTTACGTGATTAGCAAACCTAATCACTTAGTCACTTAATCACTATTTTTAAAATGAATCTTGAAAACTTCTCAATCTCTCTCACCAGTTTAAAAGCCAACAAAATGCGATCCCTGCTTACGGTGCTTGGAGTTATTATAGGCGTCATGGCAATAATCCTGCTTGTATCTATCGTAGCCGGGACAAAATCATACATTGAAGATGAAATTAAAGCTATGGGCTCAAACCTTTTTATAGTTACCCCGGGCAATTCTGAAGAAATGCACGGCCCTCCAGGAACTTTCAGCATAAATAAACTGAAAATGAGCCATGTAGCCCTTGTTGAGGCGCACTCAAGCGTAGGAGTAAAAGGAATGCCTGTTTGTATAACAATGGGTAATACCGTAAAATATAAAAGAGAAAGCAGAAACACTACTCTTGTAATAGGTACTAATGAAAAAGCGCCCGATATTAGAAACTGGCATCCCCAAACAGGCAGATTTTTCCGTACTGAAGATGTAGATTCTGCCAGAAAAGTCTGCGCTATAGGGCCTACTGTAGAAAAAGATTTATACAGAGGTACCAACCCTTTGGGAAAAGAAATTTATATTAACGGTGATAAATTTAAAATACTCGGCGTACTTGAAAAAAAAGGTGCAAGCATGGGACAGGATAATGATGACATTGTGCTTATACCTATAACCACCATGCACAATTTAAATGGAAACAACACAGTAAATCAGATATTATTTAAAGTACCAGACCCTATAAATCTTTCCAAATCAGTTTTAGAAACAAAAAGAATACTGCTTAGAGAAATGGAAAAGGAAGACTTTTCCGTAAACACTACAGGTGAAATGCTTCAGATGTTCAATACTTTTGCAAATATTTTAGGCGTAGTAATGGGCTGTGTTGCAGGGATATCGCTTTTTGTAGGCGGCATCGGCATAATGAACATTATGCTGGTTACTGTTAAAGAACGTACCAGAGAAATAGGCATACGCAAAGCTGTGGGAGCATCTTTTAAAGATATACTTGAACAGTTTATTGTAGAAGCTGTAGTTATTTCAGTATCTGGAGGCCTGCTAGGTATAATAATCTCATCAGCATTGATTATAGGAGTGGGCCCTTTTCTGCCGTTTCACCTGAAAGTTTCACCTACTGCGGTTATAATATCTTTTATTTTTTCCAGTTTAACGGGAATATTTTTCGGCACTTATCCGGCCGTAAAAGCGGCAAAAATTGACCCAATAATTGCCCTTAGATATGAATAAGAACAGTGATTACGTGATTAGGTGGTTAGTGGTTAGTTAATGATTTTGTTAAACATTTTTTTAAATTGACATAAGGACTTTACGCGTAATCACTTAATCACCTATTCACATAACCACTTTTTTTAAACAACTATGAAATTCTTAGATACACTAATCATTGCAATTGCAAGTCTAAAATCGAACATAATGCGCTCATTTTTAACCATGCTGGGCGTTATTATTGGCGTTATGGCGATAGTCCTGCTTGTATCCGTTATCACAGGCACAAAAGCGCAAATTGAAGGTGAAATTGAATCCATGGGCGCAAATATGTTCTATATTTACCCCGGAAATTATGAGTTTCAAAGCGGCCCTCCTGGAGTTTATACTGTAAACAAACTCAGAAGAAGGCACATAGAAATGCTTGAAACCCGTTCAAGTTTCGGAGCTATGGTATGCGCAGAGTATGACATTATGGGGCTAATCGCAAAATATAAAAGAGAAAGCAGAGTAATTGGATTTTTAGCCGGTGTAGATGCTAATATGCCGGAAGTTTATAACTGGCCTGTTGATTATGGCCGGTTTTTCAGGCAGGAAGAAGTAGATTCTGCCCGCAGAGTAACGGTAATAGGTGAAACTGTAATAAAAAATATTTTCAAAGGTTCAAACCCAATAGGCAAATATCTCACTCTGAAAGGTGAAAAATTTAAGGTAGTAGGCGTTTTAAAATCTAAAGGCAAAATGATGGAAATGGATATGGACAACAGCGTTATTATTCCGATAACCAGCGCCCATAACCTTGCCGGTATTTCGGAAATAATGCAGATAACAGTAAAAATCCCGGACCCAAAAAATATGGACAAAGCCATTTTAGAATCAAAACGCATCCTGGGCAATGAGCTTGATAAAAAAGAATTTTCAATAATCACCCAGGACCAAATGTTATCCGCCTTCAATAAATTCACCAGTGTTTTAAGTTTGGTTACCGGCGCTATTGCAGGAATTTCTTTATTTGTAGGGGGCATAGGCATAATGAATATTATGCTGGTAACCGTAACAGAAAGGACAAAAGAAATAGGCATCAGAAAATCCGTAGGAGCTTCTTTTTCAAACATACTATCTCAATTCATCACTGAATCAATATTTATCGCTGTTGCCGGAGGAGTGTTAGGAATACTATTTTCAATCCTGATAATTTTTATGATAGCTCCTTTTGTGCCGTTTCCTTTGAAAGCATCCAATGCTTCAATAATTATTGCATTCGTCTTTTCAACAGTAGTAGGTGTATCCTCTGGCACCTATCCTGCCTACAAAGCCGCCAAAACCGACCCAATCTATGCCCTGAGATATGAATAATTCATCAAATTATGAACCATAAATCGTTAGTTGTTACCATTTACCCGCTTTCGCAGAATGCCCCGAGTGTAAACTTAGGCGTGAATGCGTTGTAGGGTATCCCCTAAAGCTGCTTATGCAATGCGGCAAATAGCCGCGAATATTGCAGAAGCAGTTAGCGACAGGGGATGTTCTTCGGCGGTTTTTGCCGAAGATGAAGCAGATGCTATGGGCGTAAGCCCATAGTGCTTCACTACTTATGGTTTTGTTGTATATCTATATACTAATTAAGCATATTTGTCTTGGCTTAAAAACCTCTTATCCACAATATCCACAAGGCACTTGTGTATAGCTTGGATAAAACCTTGCCTCTGTATTGACAAATATTTACTAAATATGTTATATTAGATAACAATAAATAACAAAACATGGAAAGCAGCTCTGTTATTGTATATTTCATAGTTTCTGGAGGTTGTTAATAACATGTATTTAAAATCAGTGGAATTATGCGGCTTCAAATCCTTTGCAGATAAGACCCAACTTACCTTTGACAGACAAATATCAGCGGTTGTAGGCCCTAACGGATGCGGGAAATCAAACGTAGTAGATGCCATAAGATGGTGTCTTGGCGAACAAAGTGCGAACTCCCTGCGCTCACCGCATATGATGGGAGTTGTTTTTAATGGATCCCAATCAAGAGCTCCTATGAACATTGCCGAAGCATCGCTTACTTTTGATAATTCAAGCAACATTTTACCCATAGATTATACCGAAGTTACTGTTACCAGGCGTTTGTTCCGTTCCGGGGAAAGTGAATACTATATTAATAAGGTCCAGTGCCGTTTAAAAGATATCCGTGACCTTTTTCTTGATACCGGCATAGGTAAAGAAGGCTACTCGATTTTTGAACAGGGAAAAGTAGAGCTTTTAACCAACGCCAAACCGGAAGACAGGCGTGCTTTTTTTGAAGAAGCGGCAGGAGTATCCAAATACAAAGTCCGCCGGGAAGAAACATTGCGCAAACTGGACAGAATTCACCAGGACATGAACCGCGTAAATGATATTATTAGCGTTATAAAAGAGCAGATTAGCGCCCTGGAAAGCGCCGTACGTAAAGCAAAGCTTTACCAGAAACACCAGGATGAACTGCGCACATTGGAAATTGCTGACAGTACAAAGAAAATATTCCAGTTAGATACAGACCTTACCCCGCTTACCACTCAGATAGATGAATTAAATAAAACAAACCTGGAAAAAAACACCCAGCGTGACCAGCTGGAAGCAGAGCTGGCAAACATACAGGTAGAAAAATCCGTTCTTGACAAAGAACTGCAGGACGCCTACACAAAACTCAACCAGATTGACACAGAAATAGCCAAAACTGAAGAAAGAATCAGCGTTTCCCAGGTAAGAATTAAAGAATTTAAAGACCGTCAGGAAACCCTGAGAAACAACATTGCCAATTTTGAATCAACAAAAAAATCCATTGAAGACCAGATTAACATCATAAATGCAGAACTGCACAAGGCAGAAGAAACCGTAGCTGAACATATTAGAATCCACGACGAAAAAAAAGCAAACCATGAAGGCATAAAAAACAACATTTCTTCAAACCAGCTGGAACAGAGCAAAATAAACAGCCGCATATTCGAGCTCATTGAAAAAAGGAAAGTTATCAATAATGAGCTGGCTTCTATAAGTGATACCGTTTCCGCCACAAAAACCTCTATTCACGTGCAAAACCATGAATTAAAGAAAATACAATCTGAACAAGAAGAACTGGAAAAAACTCTTACTGCCATGCAGGCACACAAAGATGAAATTACCCTTAGAGTTACTTCAGTAAAAACTGAATATGAAACCATAACAACACAAATACAGCAGTGCAAACAGGAAATAGAAATCCTGGCAACAGAAAAAGATGCCATGAGGGAACAGTTTTATTCTCTTAATTCCAGGATGGAAGCCTTGCGCGAAATCCAGCAGAAAGACCCTAAAATAAACACTGCACACCACATAGTTTCAAATAACTTTCACGGCATTCACTGCACAGTAAACAGCCTGTTGAATGTTTCAGAAATACACGCAGGACTGGTATCAAACCTGCTTTCTGACAAACTTAACTATCTGGTAGCCGATACGGTAACCGATGCAAAAAACGCCATTACATACCTTGAACAAAACAAAAAAGGCTGCGCCAGTTTCATAATCCTTGAAACTCTCCCTGACCTGCCGGAAACAAAAATGCTGGGCATATTTGGTTCAGAACGGCCCATAGCTTCCGTAGTATCCTACGAACCGCAGTGGGATAAACTGTTTAGATTTTTATTCCACAACACTTACTTCTCAGGCACAACTATCCATCAGGATGCTATAATGCATGGCGGCGTTTCAGAAACCAGGCAGCTTAGCCCTGAACTTGAATGCAAAGCTATACAGGAACAGATTAACACTTTTAAAGTCAGAGAAACAACCTGTGAAGAACAACTTAAACTCAAAGAAGCAGAGCTTGCAAACCTGCTTGAAAACCATAATATAAAAAATAATGAAGTACAACAGGCCACTTATGAAACCGCTTCCGCAGAAAAAGAGTTCACGGCCACTACAGAAAGGCTGAAACTCACGGATATGGAAGTTGAAACCATAAACTCAGATATCAAACGCCTTACAGAAGAAGAAATCAGGCTCGAAGGCAATGCCCCGGCGCTTAAAACAGAACTGGAAGAAGTGGAAAAAGGCATTAACTCGCTTCAGGCTGAGCTTTCCTTGATAGATAATGTTATACAGGAACTGCGCGAAAAAGAACACTCTGCCGGCACGGAATACACCGAAGCCGCCAAAAATTTATCCACCTATGAAGAACGCCTTAAGTCTTATAAACGTGAATATGAAACCCTAACCTCCAACCTGAAGATCCAGGAAGACCAGCATACCCAGTCCGTAAACGAAATCCAGATGCTTGATGGCAAGGTTACTGAACAGGAAAACATTTTCACTAATGAATCAAAAAACATAGATACTATGTATGAAACCAGAAGAGATGCAGACAAAAAAATTGAAGACCTGCAGGCAAAGTACAATCAGATATACCTGAAAGTAGAGCACAAGCAGGGTCAGCTTTCCACTCTGCGCACTGAACTTAACGCCCTTAGCCAGCAAATCCATGAACTGCAGATAATACAGAAAACCAAAGAAATAGAAAGACAGAACCTGGAAAAATCACTTATGGATTCCGGCATAGACTATAACTCTATTAAAGATAATTACCTTAACATTGAAGTAGACCCGGAAGAAATTACCCGGTTACGGCGCAGAATTGATTCCATGGGACCGGTAAATCTGACCGCCCAGGAACAGTATACTGACCTGGAAAAAAGATATACGTTCCTTACACAACAACAGCAGGACCTGTCAAAAGCAGAGGAAGATATCAGATCTGCTATCACCAAAATCAACACTTCAATTCAGCAGAGTTTCCACGAAACTTTTGATAAAGTGCGTGAAAACTTTAAACAGATATTTAACCAGCTTTTTGAAGGCGGGGAAGCTGACCTTTCGCTTACCGATGAAAACAATCTGCTGGAAAGCGGTATAGAAATTTTTGCCCAGCCTCAGGGCAAGAAACTTCAGAGCATTACATTGTTGTCCGGTGGAGAAAAAGCGCTTACGGCAATTGCATTGTTGTTCTCATTTTTCATGGTCAAACCTTCGCCAATCTGTATTCTTGATGAGGTGGATGCTCCTCTTGATGAATCCAATGTTACCAGGTTTATAAACATAATCAAAACTTTTTCAAGCAAATCTCAGTTTTTAATGATAACGCACAACAAAAAATCCATGGAAGCAGCTGATATACTTTATGGTGTTACCATGGAAGAATACGGCATATCAAACATCATTTCTATCCGCCTGAGTAAACAGGAAGTGCCTGGCCTGATTTCCGAGAAACTATCAGAAGAAACCGTAAAAGCCTGACATTGATGAACAGAGCCTACATAGGAAAAATACCCGTAGATTTACTCTCCTGGGAAGAAATTCTTTCCCGGCTTCACGGGTTCGTAACAGAAAAAAACACTCCCCACCAAATTGTTACGCTGAATTCACTGATGTATAACTTTGCAGTTTCTGACACTGAGCTTGAAAAAGCAATAGCAAGCTCAAGCTTGGTGCTGCCGGATTCCGTAGGCATTTCTTTTGCAAGTCGTCTCCTTTCAAAATCAAAAAACACATCCCGCAAACCCGGTATAGACCTGCTGCTGAAACTCTGTGCGCTGTCTCATGAGCACAAATACCGGATATTTATACTCGGCAGCAGGCAGGAAGTAATAAGACAGACTGCAGAAAACCTTAAAAAACTATACCCAAACATGTTGTTAACGGGTTATCTTAACGGCTACTTTACCAATAATTTAGAAGTTATAGAAGCTATAAAACAGACAAGCCCGGATATTTTGTTTGTCGGGCTTGACGTGCCGCGGCAGGAAAAATGGATATATGAAAACCTTCACACTCTAAAAGTTCCGGTAGTAATGGGCATTGGCGGCAGTTTTGATGTTATATCTGGAAAACTAAAAAGAGCTCCAAGACTCATGCAGGCTGTTGGCCTTGAATGGCTGTACCGGCTTATTCAGGAGCCCTGGCGTATTAACCGCATAAAAGACCTGCCTGTTTTCGCCATTAAGGCATTAAAAATAGTTCTGTCAGGAAACCACGGATAAATCAAATTCAACATGTCAAAAGTATCCATAATTAACTGTACTTCCTATGAATATGAAACACTCTCCAAGGCAATAGACAACCTTTTAGCTCCCTTGGGAGGAATGGCCGCCTGCATAAAACCCGGTGAAAAAATACTAATCAAACCCAACCTGCTGGGGACCAATGCTCCTGAAGAAGCTGTAACCACACATCCGGAAGTTTTAAGAAAAGTTATAAGACTGGTTAAACAACAGGGTGCTATACCCGTAATAGGAGATAACCCTGCGCTTTTAAACGTAGAAGAAACCTACAATAAAACCGGTATAAGCCGTATTGCTAAAGAAGAAAACACAGAGCTGATTTACTTTGCAAATTACTCAGTAAATGAATATCAGATAACTCATCCGGCTTTAAAAAAACTGCACCTTTCAAAATATGCCCTGGAAGTTGACGGAATTATTAACCTGCCGAAATTTAAAACTCACGGTTTGACACTGCTTACCATGGGAATAAAAAATCTTTACGGGCTGGTTCCCGGAATGACCAAGGTCGAATACCACAAAATTGCTCATACTCCCAGGTATTTCACTGATATGCTTTCTGAGCTGTACAAAATAGTAAAACCCAAGCTCCGGCTTACAATTATTGATGGTATTATTGGAATGGACGGCGAAGGCCCGCAGGAAGGCAGGGTGAGAAATTTCGATCTTTTAATGGCTGCTGCTGACACAGTGGCTCTTGATACCATAGGTTATGAACTGTTTGGCATTAATTCAGCCAATGTGCCTTTGATAATTCATTGCAAAAATAAAAATTTGGGGGAAACAAAGGTAAGCAAAATTGAAATTTATGACGGGGATATAAAACGGTTTAAAATACAAAATCCGTTATTATCAAAAACCGGATTTACTTCTTTTATTCCTGAACCGCTGAAAGACCTGATTATCAGATTTTTCTGGGTTAAACCGAAAATTGACCGGTCAAAATGCAAGCTGTGTATGAAATGTGTTGAGATATGCCCAATGAAAACGATCTTAAAAAGCGGGAAGATTCTGGTAATTAAGTGGGATAAGTGCATCAGCTGTTTCTGCTGTACGGAAGTGTGTGTTCACAAAGCTATAGAAACAAAGGAAAGTTTAATTCAAACCAGCGCAAGAAAAACCATTCACCTGATAAAAAAAGTCTTCAGCAAATTATCAAAATAAAACCTGCATTACACTTCGTTTTCAGTTAAATTATCGTAAAATTTTCTGAAATTCAGCTTATCCGGATTTTTATCATCCATATTCATAAGCGTCATAGCCGCTTCAGGATGCCTGTTTAAAATACCACCTACCATATAGGGAATTGAATAACCCCATCTGATGTCTTTTTCCATGGGTAAAATTGTATCGCTTATCACATCTAAAAGCGGGCGAATATCAAACTTCGGATTTTTTAGAAAACCAATTAACAGCTCCAGCGGGCAGTTGCCAGCGGCTCTGCCTAAACCGTAAAGAGTTGCGTCAAGATAATTGGCTCCACGTATAATACCTGCTATGGTGTTTGCAAAACCCAGCTGCTGCTGATTGTGGCAGTGTACGCCTATTTCTTTGTTTTTCAGGTGTTTTTTGAACTTATCTACATAAAAATCCATATCTTCACTGTAAAGAGCACCGTAACTGTCAACTATATAACACGCCATGATTTTTGTTTCTTTTTCAATCTGATCCAAGGCCTCATCAAGCTCACGGTCAAGAGCTTTTGAAACGGACATAATGTTTATAGTTGTTTCATAACCTAATTTGTTTGCATTATTTACCAGTTTAATAGCTTTATCAATATCTTTCACATAAGTAGCTACACGTACAATATCTACCACGCTTTCTTTTTTCGGAAGTAAATCTTCAGCAAAGGCTTTGTGGGAATCCTGCATAACGGCAAGTTTGGTGCCTTTTGAGTCAATGCCTTCAGTGGCCTTGCGCAGACTTTCTTCATCGCAAAAGCGCCATAAACCGTATTCATTTACTGAAAACATTTTTTTGCTGTTGCGGTACCCCAGCTCTACTATATCAACACCGGCATCGCAGACGGCTTTATAAACTTTTCTTACAGCTTCCATGGAAAATTTTGAATTGTTCATCAATCCGCCGTCGCGTATGGTGCAATCTACTACTTTAATCTGTGGCCTGTACATGTTTGTGTCTCCTTTTGTTTTTTGCGTTTTGAAATTTTACTATATTAAAAGAATTATTTCAATTGACTTTTTTGTTTTTTTTTCTTAATATGTAAACACTTCGGGGCGAGGCGAAAACCCTCACCGGCGGTGACAGTCCGCTAACCCGCGAACTTCGCAAAACGAATTTCCGGGCCGAACAGGCGCAATTCCTGTACCGACGGTTATAGTCCGGATGGAAGAAGGCAGTAAAAAGTAAAGAATGAAGAGTAAACAGTGAAGTGTTAATAGTATACTGTTTACTAATATACCCGAAGGATTATACCTTCGGTTTTTTTTATATGCTGCTTAAGTGAAGCACTATGGGCTTACGCCCATAGCATCTGCTTCATCTTCGGCAAAAACCGCCGAAGAACATCCCCTGTCGCTAACCGCTTCTGCAATATTCGCGGCTATTTGCCGCATTGCATAAGCAGCTTTAGGGGATACCCTACAACGCATTCATCCCCGAGTTTACACTCGGGGCATTCTGCGAAAGCGGGTAATTTGGCAAGACCATAAACCGACCAAAGGTTGTTTACTTAATAATTGAATTAATATTTTTCTTTTTGAAACGATTTTGTCACTCTTGTTATGATTTTTGCCGGAAAATAACCGGCATCGGCTTATTAAACCTAAATTTTCAAAACTTGCGGTCAGAAATTAACCGCTTCAAACAATTGAAAATTTTTTGGTTTAACTTCGCCTAAAATCATAATTTCGTTCAAAATCATTTCATTTGCCTTATTAAACCATTAAAAACAAAATTTATGAAAAACTTAAACAAACACAACCAGTATATGTCTTTGGCTTTGACCCTTGCCCTTAAGGGGGCGGGAAAAGTCAGCCCTAACCCTATGGTAGGTGCGGTAGTAGTAAAAAACGGTAAGGTAATTGCTACCGGTTACCATCCATATTTTGGCGGACCCCATGCGGAAGCTGTGGCCTTATCCAAAGCAGGCAAAAATGCCAGGGGTGCGGCTTTATACATAACCCTTGAACCCTGCTGTCATTTAGACAAAAAAACACCTCCCTGTGTTCCAACAATACTCAAATATGGCATAAAAGACCTCTATATTGCTATGAAAGACCCTAATCCCAGAGTTAATGGCAAAGGCCTTAAAATTCTTCAACAAAACGGTATAAACTGTAAAACCGGCATACTGGAAGAACAGTCCCGGGAACTCAATAAATACTACATAAAGTGGATCACCCAAAAAATGCCCTATGTTACCCTGAAATGGGCTATGTCATTGGATGGAAAGATAGCAACAGCCTCTGGGGATTCAAAGTGGATAACCTCTACAAATAGCAGAGCACTGGTTCATCAGGCCAGAGCGGAAATGGATGCAATTCTTGTAGGAATCAACACCGTTATAAAAGATAACCCGTACCTAACAAGCCATGGCAAAGGTAAAAACCCTGTAAGGGTGATTATAGACCCACAGCTAAGGATACCCCTATCATCAAACGTACTGAAAAGTGACAAAAACAACCCTATTAAGACCATCATATTTTATGTAAACACAAACCCTGAAATAATTAAAGATAAACTTGAATATATAACATCAAAACATCGCAAATGCGAGTGTTATTGCATTAACTATAAAAACAATCAATACTTAAAGCATATCATGAAGTATTTGGCAAAAATAGGCATTTCTTCTGTTTTAATAGAAGGTGGCGGAACCACCCACTCTTTGGCCCTGGAGCAGGGTATAGCAGATGAGGTAATGGCATTTATAAGCCCCAAAATAATAGGCGGACGTAATGCCATAACCCCGGTTGAAGGTACAGGTATTGATAGGGTCTCAAAAGCACTAAATATTACTAATTGGCATACACAGCACATTGGAGAGGACCTGTTGATAACCGGCACCGTAGGTAAAAAACAGGCCAGAAATATCTAAGAACTATGTTTACAGGAATTATTGAAGATTTTGGGATTATTAAGAAAACCAGCCCCTCCGGACTGGAGATAACCACCAGGCTATCCGGACTCAATTCTGGTGATAGTGTCAGTGTAAACGGGGTATGCCTGACAATATCCGAAATCGTAAACTGTAAGTCGGAAGTAGTAACCTTCAAAACTGATGTATCAAAAGAAACCTGGGCCAAAACCAACCTTGGGCAGCTTAAATCAGGGGCCAAAATAAACTTGGAGCGCGCTATGCCGGCAAACGGAAGGTTTGGCGGCCATATTGTTACCGGCCATGTTGAAGGTATATCCAAAATACTTTCCATTAAACCTGCCGGAAACTCAGCTATATACAGGTTCTCTATACCTGAAAAACTGGGAGAATATATGGTTTCAAAGGGTTCTGTGGCAATAGACGGTATAAGCCTGACTATAGCAGGGTTGTCTGACAACTTAAGTTTTACAGTAAGCGTAATCCCTTTCACTTTAAAGAACACTACTCTTTCATTTAAAATAGTTTCCGACACAGTAAACATAGAAACAGATATACTTGCAAAATATGCGCAAAAGAATGTTCAAATAAACAACCAAGACAAGATTACTTACGACTTACTAAAAAAATCAGGGTTTTAAACAACGAGGTATTATGAAATCACAATTTGAATCAATCCAGGAAGCGCTGAAAGACCTTAAAAAAGGTAAACTTATTATCGTAGTTGATGACCCGGGCAGGGAAAATGAAGGGGACCTGGTCTGCTGTGCCCAAAAAGCGACCCCGGAAAACATCAATTTCATGGCAAAACACGGCCGCGGCCTTATCTGCGTTGCTGTTGACGGCAAACGACTTGACCAGCTGAAAATATCTCCTATGGTAGATGTGAATGAAGAAGTCAAGGAAGCGGCCTTTACCGTTTCAGTAGATGCCAAACACGGTACCTCTACAGGCATTTCCGCTTATGACCGTTCAAAAACTATAAAAACCATCATCAAGGCGAAAACCCGGCCCGAAGATTTGATACGTCCCGGGCACATTTTTCCACTGCGCTATCGCGAAGGCGGAGTGCTGGTGCGTTCCGGGCACACTGAAGCATCGGTAGACCTGGCAAAACTGTCATGCTTATACCCGGCAGGAGTAATCTGTGAAATTATGAACGAAGACGGCACCATGGCGCGCATGCCTCAACTGATTAAATTTGCAAAAAAACATAAACTTAAAATAATTACCATTGCGGACCTTATAGAATACCGCAGGCGCAACGAAAAACTGATAAAACTTGAACTAACCACAAAACTGCCTACTGATTACGGTATTTTTAACCTTTATGTTTATCAGGATACCGTAAGAAAAGAACACCATATAGCGCTGGTAAAAGGAAATATTGAAAACAAAAAAAACGTATTAGTGCGTGTTCATTCTTCCTGTTTTACCGGAGACGTTTTGCATTCCCTTCGCTGTGACTGCGGCCACCAATTGCACAAAGCAATGGAAATGATCGAAAAAGATGGAACAGGTGTAATCCTTTATATGCATCAGGAAGGCAGAGGCATTGGGCTTGTCAATAAACTCAGGGCCTACGAACTTCAGGATCAGGGTTATGACACAGTTGAAGCAAACATTAAGCTGGGGTTCAAGGCAGATTTAAGAGATTACGGCATAGGCGCTCAGATACTGGCAGACTTAGGACTCACTACTATAAACCTTCTTACAAATAACCCTCGTAAAATTGCCGGGCTTGAAGGTTATGGCCTCAAAATCACCAAACGTGTTCCCATAGAAATAGAGCCAAAATCCAAGATGGGTAAAAAATACCTTAATACAAAAAAAATGAAGCTGGGGCATCTATTGACAGTAGTGTAAGCAAATAACGGTGATTAAGTGATTAGGGAGATAAGTGATTAGTATTTAAAATGAATCTACTAGTCACTTAACCACCTAACAACTATCCACTGCTTTTAAAGATAATGTCAAAACTAAAATGAAAGAATAATGAAAAAAAATAGACAAGAAGTCATTTCTGTCCCGCGCAATGGGGCAGAAATCCAGGGAAGCAGAAAGAGGAAACGACAAGA